>Ga0310037_10000019_pt1 | contig 182475 bp, 172 predicted proteins | sample Sb_taG_11_FD_200239 | JGI IMG/M metagenome (GOLD analysis project Ga0310037, IMG submission 200239) | Peat soil microbial communities from Weissenstadt, Germany - Sb_50d_3_AS metaG (v2) (version 2) | ecosystem: Environmental > Terrestrial > Soil > Wetlands > Peat | place: Germany... | reverse complement strand
ACGGTCAGGAAGGCAGGAAGGGCAAAGGGCACGCCGAGCAGGCCGCCGAGCGCTGTAAATTGGGCGATGCGCACGTCGCCGGGCCAAAGCAGGGTCGAAACCCCAGAGGCCAGCAAGAGGCAGCCCGGGATCGACGAAAATAGAAATCCCACCACGAGGCCCTCGTGCGACGCGCACCAAAGCCAGCCAAGGCCGGAAAGGATCGGGATCCAGGCGATGCGCGCGTAGCGGGCCTGCTCGAACATGACAACTCCTCCTCTTCGTTTTCCGCCCGGGCCTTAGTGGCTTCCGCGTCCCGCCAGTGTGGCCGCGGCCTCTTCCCGAAGACGTGGGCGCAAGGCGGGATCGGCGATTGCAATCAGCGCCTGAGCGCGTTCTTCCATGGTCTTTCCGGCGAGTTCGGCGGCGCCGTGTTCGGTGATCACGACGTCCACTTGGTGACGCGGTGTCGTAATCATCGTCCCGGCCGCGAACGTGGCAGCGATGCGCGAGACGCGCTCCCCCGCAACCGTAGCGGTCGACGGCAGGCAGATCAGTGATCTGCCGCACGGAGCGAACGATGCACCCGCCACGAAGTCTTCGTGCCCGCCAATGCCCGAGAACTGGCGAACACCGAGGGTGTCTGCAGCCACTTGACCCGCGAGGTCCACGGAGAGCGCTCCGTTGATGGAGATCATGTTGCGATTGCGCGAGATCAGCCCGGGTTCATTCACGAACTCAACGGGAAGAAATCGGACGGCCTCCTGGCCGTCGAGCCAGGTGTAGAGCTGTTTCGTTCCCAAGGCGAAGGTCGCGATCGAGACGCCGTCGTAGATGCCCTTCTTGTTGGTGATTTTTCCGGTAAGGTGGAGCTTCATGAGTCCGGTCGTGAACATCTCCGAGTGCACACCATAGTCGCCTCCCGAACCCTCAGCCAAGAGTTCGACCACCGCGCTCGGGATCCCGCCAATACCGGTTTGCAGAGTCGCCCCGTTGGGGATGTAGTGGCTCACGTGCTCGGCAATCGCGCGCTCGACCTCCGTCGCGTCCTGCTCAGGGAGCGCAACCGGCTCGTCGTCACTCTCGACGATGACATCGACCTCGTCGCGGTGCAGACAGTGGGGATGGTCCGGCGGGAGCCCGAGTGTGCGAGGCAGCCGGGAGTTCACCTCGACCACGAGCATGCGGTCAGGGTCGCGACCACAGCGGTGAAGCTCGCCGACAGTCGCGCCGGCGTGCAGGGAGAGAGAGAGGTGTCCGTTCGCATCGGGCGGCGCAGCGGCGGTCGCCATCACACGCGGCGCCATCTGGCGCGCGAGCGTCGTGTAGCGGCGGAAATCTGCCACGACAAAACGCACGTCGTAACCTGCCTGCTCGAGCCCTCGCTCGACCGGCCCGTAGAACCCAGACAAGTAGGTGACACCACGACGTGTAAAAAGTTTAAACGGGGCGAGCAGCAGCGCACCGAAGACCTGAAGGTCCCGGAAGTCGTCGCGCTCCCCGAGGGCGTGAAGGAACGCCATGGGCTGACCGGGCCCGAGGGGAAACGCAAGGGAATCCCTCGTTCGCACGAGCGCCGCCGCTTCGGCGGGGCTCCGTCGTTTTGCGTGGCTGATCCGAGCGGCGTCCATGCTCTCCTCCGCCTTCCACCTGCCGATATTCGCACGATACCCCCGGGGTACTGGCAACCGCCATGCCGAAGACAGAGGGACTTTGCACGCTGCGCGCCCGGCGGCTGTCGGCTCGGAGACCCGCGCCATGAAGTTTCCGCGGGAAGGCAGAATTCGCACCACTTCGACCCCAGAAGTGATACTTCCTCTCTTGGAAGGGAGGCGGGGCCGCGGGAACGGAAGGGTCGACGCGCTCCGCCGCGCCGCTGGTCGCGCACGAGCCACCACGAGCGGCTTCGGCGCGGCATGCCCGACCGGCGCATCTTCGCCGGGGCGAGGAGCCCGGCCCTGTCGCAGCCGCCCCGCAGGAGGCTCCCCTCCCTTCCCTCGTCTTGCTCTACAAGAATGCTCTACAAGAAGATCGGATGGAATGCGTTGGCCACGAGGCCCAGCACCAAGAGGCCTCCCGCAAGGCGCGTCAGCAGAAAAGCCCACGCGACAAACCACAGGGGCCAGATCGGATAGTTCGCGGGTCGTTCGGCGGGCTTGGGCTGACCGAAGACCTTGAGCACTTGGCGCAGACGGGGCAGTGCAGCAAAGGTGAGGAGGGTCCAGACGCCGAGCGAGCCCACGAGAACGAGGCACAGGATCAGCGCAAAGAACGACACCATCAATACCTGATTCAAGAAGGCGGCCCGCTCCGCACCCAAGATGACCGGCAACGTACGGATCCCGAGGCGCTGGTCGGCGTCGATCTTATCGATGTGCTTTCCGATCAAGACTGTGGTGACAAGAATCGCATACGGCAGACTCGCGACGGCCACCCATGCCGGAAGCGAGCCCGTGGTGACGAAGTACGTGCCGCAGATCATGAGCGGTCCCCACACGATCGCTACACCTGGCTCACCCAAACCGTGATGCTTCAGCTTGAGGGGCGGCGCTACGTAGAACACGCTGATAAAGAGACCGAGCAGTGCGAACAGCACCACAGCCCAGCCGCGGGCCTCGGTCAGGTAGATCAGGATGGCAAGATCGAGGCCGTTCACGAGCGCAATCGCTGCGACCAGACCGGTCTTGGAAATGAGGCCGGAGAGGATCGGATGCGGGGCGTACTGGCCGCGGACGTACTCGGCGGTATCGACGCCGCCGGCTAAGTCGAAGTAGTCGTTAATCATGTTGTTGGCCGCGTGTGCCAACACGAGGCCCAGCATCGCGAGGGCGAAGAAGAGCCAGTTCGCGTGCACGGGGTTCGGGCCCGCCACGGCCAAAAGGCCACCGATCGCACCCGACGTGAGGGTCATGGGGAAAACGCTGGCGCGGGTGATCAGCAGCCACTTCGAGACCGGATCCATGCGCCGACCCTGGGAGAGATTTTGGGTGGTCAGCACCTCTCGCCAATTCTCGAGCACCGTCGCCATGGAGACCTCCGGGGAATGCTGCTTGAGGGGTGTCTTAGGCCAGGAATCGGCGACGCTGCTCGGGCGTTGGCACCAAGCACTCCGCACGCTGGCCGAACCAGCGATAGCGGTTGGCGGCAATCCAGTCGTAGACTGCGTCGCGGAGTTTGCGCGGAACAACGCGGAGCAGGGCGAAAATCGGCCAAAGGCCCGAGAGCCCGGCGAAGATGCGGAGCACGGCATCGCTCTTCTCGAAGGAGCGCTCCCCTTCGACAAGCACGATGCTGGAGCGCGCGTCGGCCGCCCGTCCCACCCGCGTCAGCAGCTCACGGCCCTTCGCTGACTGAAGGGGCGCAAACGCGAATCGCTCGCCCGGGTCTCGGGCGAGCACGAAGCGCACGCTGCGGTTGCAAAGGTTGCAGACCCCGTCAAAGAGGATGGTCGGCCGGTCCATTCACAGTTCAAAGTAGCCGCCGCCCATGGAGATGCACTCGCCCCCGACCCTCACCGCAGGAATGTCGGAAGGCGTGCCGTCCACCTCCACGTACAGGCGGCTCGGGCGCCCCATTTCGATGCCCTGTTCGCATTCGAGACGCGCAGGCGCTCCGGCCGGGATCACGCCCTGGGCCACGAGATACGCGCCGAGCGGCCCTGCGGCTGAGCCGGTGGCAGGGTCCTCGGCGATGCCTGCCTGCGGTGCAAACATGCGGCAACGAAAGCGCGTGGGGGCGACCTGTACGAAAGGGAAAGGGAGGAGGTCGCGCGCTTGCTCGCCGAGCGACTTCCAGCGTTCAAGCTCAAGCCGCGCGCGGGCGAGGGCTTCCAGGTCGCGCAGGGGAACCATGAGAAAGGGCAGCCCCGTCGCGACGGCGAAAATCGGGAGTTTCGCCTCAAGCTCACGCGCGTCGAGCCCGAGGGCGGCAGCCACGGCCGGGCGGTCCTCGAGACGGGGTCCAAAGCGCGGCCGAGGCTGCGTCATCCGCCAGATCGGTGCGCCCGATGGGCTGGTCGCCCGCTCGACGAGAACCGGCCCGACACCCTCTTCAAACACCACGCGATCCCCGTGACCCAGCACAAACGCCGTGCCAATGGTCGGGTGTCCCGCCATGGGAATTTCGCTGCGCGGCGTAAAAATGCGCACGCGGTAGTCGCAGTCACGTCGGGTGGACGGCATGACGAACGTCGCCTCCGAGAGATTTAACTCGGCGGCGAAGCGCTGCATGAGCTCCGGATAGAGCTCCTCGGCGCGCGGAAATACAGCGAGCGGGTTGCCGCCGAAGCGCTCGGCGGTGAAGACCTCTACCAACCGGTAGTCGTAGCGAGGCATCGGGGAACGACCATAGCTTGGTAGCGCGCCGCCCGGTCGGGCCCCCCCGCGGTTTTCACCCTCCACGCAGCCCCGGCCTCCCGCAAATGGTCCGATGTGCGGGAAGGTCCCTTCGCGCACTGGTGGTGACGGTCCGACTCTCGGGCGCTACGGCCGTCCGTGCAGCACACGACATCTCTCCCGATGGACCGGACCTGCCAGGCGACGACCCCCTTGGCGAATCCGCGAGGGTGCCGATGAGGGCACCCGGCTCGACAGCCTCGTGGCGGCTGATGCGCTGGCCCAACCCGGTCCGATCCATGCGAGCGCAGGCGCCTTCCAGCTGAGGCGATGGAAAGGTGGCTGTCCCCGGCACGGCATGTCCCGCCGTCGGTGCTCTTGCGCACAACTCGGGAATGCGGGGACGTGGGCGAGGGATGCCGCGCAAGACCAGTGGCCGGAAGGATCACCCGCTGGCGGATGAACGTACCCGAGTTCGTGGCGCCTGCACTGGTCGTATTCCTGGAAAAGACCCGGCAAGACGGCCCGGATCCTTCGCGCTGGGCGGGGCGAGGGGCTCCTCGCGATCGCGGCCCTCGCGCCCTTCCACCCGTGGCTGCATGCTGGGGCTTGCGCGTTAGCTCGCGAGCGCAATCACGCTGCGCGCTACCTCCCCCGCCTTCATCATGTCGAAGGCCTTGTTCACGTCGTCAAGGCCAAAACGCTGCGAGATCATTTCGTCCAGCTTGAGGCGCCCGTCGAGATAGAAGTCGACGTAGCGCGGCATGTCGATGCGGAACCGGTTGCTCCCCATCATCGAGCCCACGACGCTCTTGCCTTGAAGAACGATGTCGAGGCCGTTGAGCTCGAGGTTCGTGCCGATCGGCACGACGCCGACCAGCACGAGAGTGCCGCCTTTGCGGATCATGGCGAGGCCCTGGGCGGCCGTCTGCTTGAGGCCGATGCACTCGAACGCATAGTCGACGCCGCCCGTCAGCCCGAGGACTTTCATCGCGGCGTCTTCCGTGGAGGCATCGATGGCATCGGTGGCACCGAGCTTCTTGGCCAGATCGAGCTTCCACGCGATGGTGTCGACGGCGATGATGCGGCTTGCTCCGCCGATGCGGCAGCCTTGAATCGCAGCAAGACCCACGCCGCCACAGCCGATCACGGCCGCAGTATCCCCGGGCCGGATCCTTGCGGTGTTGAGTGCAGCACCGAGACCCGTTGTCACACCGCAGCCAATGAGGGCTGCCCGGTCGAGGGGCATCTCCTTGCGAATTTTCACGAGCGCATTCTCGTGGACGAGCATTTCCTCGGCGAACGCCGAAAGATGGGCAAACTGGTGGATCAGTTCACCTTTCTTCGAGAGGCGAGGCGGCTCGCCCGGAGCGCGCTGTGTCGCCGCGCCGCCGCAAAGGTTGGGCTGGCCGGAGAGGCAATACGCACAGCTCCCGCAGAAGGCGGACAGGCACCCGATCACGTGGTCACCCGGCTGGACGTGCGTCACACCCGGACCCACCTCGAGGACGACGCCCGCCGGCTCGTGGCCGAGCACTGTCGGCGGCGGGACCGGAAGCGCCGCTTCGATGCAGTGCAGGTCGCTGTGACACACCCCGGTCGCGGCAGTTTGCACCCGCACCTCGCGCGGCCCGGGCCTCGCGATCTCGATGTCCTCGATGGTGAGGGGAGTCTTGTACGCGCGCATGACTGCAGCCCGCATGATCTTCTCCTGTGGTTGATCGTTGCATTATACGCGTCCCAGCACGGCGATTGGCCAAATTGCTCTGGCCAGGGAAACCGCATCGCTGCGTCGGCGAGAAGACGAGACGCGCCGACGCGATCGACTTTCCGGCCTCGAAATGAGACCTACATTCGGGTCTCGAGCAGGGCGACCCTGGCTCCCTCGCGCAGGGGGACCGCACGCAAGAAGGCCTTGCCCCTTTTCGGCCGAAGGAGAATCCAATGATCACGGTTCGACGAAGTTCAGAACGCGGTCATGCCGAACATGGCTGGCTCGACAGTCGCCACACGTTCTCGTTCGCCGACTACTACGACCCCGCTCACATGGGCTTCCGGAGCCTGCGGGTTATCAACGAGGACCGCGTGCAGCCTGGCCGAGGCTTCGGCGTCCATTCGCATGAGAACATGGAGATCGTGAGCTACGTGCTGGAAGGGGCGCTGCAGCACCGTGACAGCATGGGCCACGGAGAGGTGCTGCGTCCCGGTGAAGTCCAGCGCATGAGCGCCGGGACCGGCGTCACGCACAGCGAGTTCAACGCTTCGCAGAATGAGATCGTGCATTTCCTCCAGATCTGGATCCTGCCTGAGCGCCCGGGTCTCGCGCCCTCCTACGAACAAAAGGCCTTCCCCCCCGAAGCGCGACGCAACGAGCTCATCCTCGCGGCTTCCCGCGATGGACGGCTCGGATCGGTGAGCATCCATCAAGACGCCAATCTCTATCTCGCGCGCCTCGACGCTGGGAGCCGAGTCGAGTTCGAGATCCCGCCGTCGCGGGCCGCTTGGGTACAGGTGGTCCGCGGCTCGGTGGCTCTTCGTGACGAGAAACTCGCCGCAGGCGATGGCGCGGCCTTGGCCGGCGAAAAAAGCGTTCCACTCACTGCCGCCGAGGATGCAGAGGTCCTCGTGTTCGATCTGGCGTAGCCGGGCCGCCCTGCCGCTCCGGGCCGGCGGCCCGACCGGGCAGGATCCTGCGGGCCGCCCAGCGCGCCGCTTCAGTCGAAGCGGGGCGCGGCGGTCCGCGCAGCGACGCCGCCGTCGGCCACGAAGACTGCGCCACTTACGTACGACGCTTCGTCAGAGGCCAAGAAGAGGACGACGTTGGCGATCTCCTCGGGCCGTCCAATCCGCTTGGCGGGGATCTGGGCCTCGAATGCCGCCCGGCCACCGGGCACGTGGTCGATCCACGCCAGAAGTGGCGGCGTCGCGATCGGTCCGGGGCAGATCGCATTGATACGCACGCCATGGCGCGTGTTCTCGACGGCTGACGTCTGCGTGAGGTTGATCACCGCCGCCTTCGCAGCGCCATAAGCGCCGAGCGCGTACTCGCCGCCCAGACCCGCGCCCGAGGATACGTTGATGATGGAGCCCGCGCTCTGCGGGACCATGACGGCCAGCGCCGCACGAATCCCATGGAATACACCATCGAGCGTCACCGACTGAACGCGCCGCCAAGCATCGTCCGTGGTCTCCGCCACGAGGGCGCCGATCGGCGCGGCGGCGTTGTTCACGAGCACGTCAAGTCGGCCAAACGTGGCCTTGGCGCTCGCCACGAGCTCGTCCACCTGCCGCGGATCGGATACGTCCGTCGTGGCGGCGCGCGCGCTCCCGCCCGCCGCCTCGATCTCTTTTGCCACAGCGAGCGCGGCCTCCGCGCGGACGTCGGACACCACCACCCGTGCGCCTTCGGCTCCGAACCGCAGAGCGCAGGCGCGGCCGATGCCCGATCCTGCGCCCGTCACGATCGCCACCTTTCCGCGAAGCCGGTCTCCCATCTTCTTCCGCCCTCCCCCGAATGGCCGGGAGCCTTGTCACTCGATTTGAAACATGTTCTAATCCTGTCTGTCAACCGGACTCGACGGAGGACCGCTATGGGCCGTTTCCCGTTCGGCATCCCGAACTGCTGGTTCCACGTCAGCTATACCGACGAGCTGAAGGTGGGCGAGGTCAAGCCTGTCCACTACTTCGGCCGCGACCTGGTGCTTTTCCGGGGCGAGGACGGCAAGGCGGTGTGCCTCGATGCCTACTGCCCGCATCTTGGCGCGCACCTCGGCGTCGGCGGTCGGGTGATCGGCAATACGATCCGCTGCCCGTTCCATGGCTGGCAGCTCAATGCCGAGGGCAAATGTGTGGCGATTCCCTACGCGAAGAAGATCCCGCCCAAGGCCGAGACGCGCTGTTGGCCGATCCAGGAGATCAACGGCCGCATCTTCGTCTGGCACCACGCGGAAGGGAATCAGCCCGACTACCTGATCCCGCAGATTCAGGGCTGGGGTGACCCCGAGTGGACAAGCGCATGGCAGAAGTATCGCTGGGTGATCAAGTCTCAACCGCAAGAAGTGATGGAGAATGCCATCGACTGGCACCACTTCCAGACCGTCCATCTCATGGATCCTCCCCGGGAGCGCAGTCACAAGTTCGACGGCAAGATGTTCTATTGGAACATCGGTACGCGAAAGACCGTGCAGACGATGGGTGTGCAGGACGATCTGTACATGGAAGCCCAGAATTGGGGCCTCGGCTTCAACTTCCTGACCTACACCGGGATGTTCACGACTGTGGTGTCGGCGGGCCTTACGCCGGTCGACGAAGACACACTCGAGTTCGCGACGGGAATCATCGGAAAGAAGGACGGCCGCAGCGAAGAGGAGACGGTCCAGCTGCTCAAGGCCTACATGGACGATCAGTCGAAAGCGATTGAGCAGGATTTCTCCATCTGGGAGGCCAAGCGCTTCCGCAACCAACCTGTGCTGTGCGATGGCGACGGCCCGATCGCCGAGTACCGGCGCTGGGTGCGCCAGTTTTACTCGAACCCGTGGTGGGAACAGGGGGCGGCGTCCTGACCATTTCCCGGCGCGACCTGCTCAAGCTGGCGGGCGCGGCGGGGGTGGTGAGCGCGGCGGCGGGCTGCGCAGCCACTACCCCCGCGCCCGGCGCAAGCGTTCCCCGCGAGCGCCTCGCCGACCGCACGTGGCAGTACGACGTCGACGTCGCAGTCGCCGGGACGGGCGCCGCAGGCGGAGTCGCCGCGCTCTCCGCGGTGCACTCCGGGGCACGCACCCTTGTGCTCGAGAAAGCGCTCTTGTTCGGCGGCACCACTGCGAAGTCCGGCGGGGTCTACTTTGTACCGAACAACTCCTTCCGCAAGGGCAAAGGCGATGAATCGCGGGAGGAGACCTTGCGCCGCATGGCTCGCTACTCCTACCCGCAGCTTTACGATCCGAGCTCGCCGCAGCTCGGCCTTCCGGAAAACGAGTACGCGCTCCTGTGCGCGCTCTATGACGAGGCGCCAATCGCGGTCGAAGAGCTCGCGAAGATGGGCGCGCTCATCTCGCAGCCCGCGGAGAGCGCTTTCGGGCCGATGCCCGACTACTTCGACCCGACCCGCGAGGACGCCACACCGCGCGACCGACGCCTCTGGCCCAAGAAGCCCGACGGGTCGTTTGGTCTCGGCGATGAGATGGTGCGGCAGCTCAAGGAGGGCCTCGCGAAGCACAGCGTGCCCGTTCTGATGGGCCACCGTGTGACGCGCATTCTCGAGAATGAGCGAGGCGAAGTGGTGGGTCTCGAGGCCACGAAGAGCGATGGAACTGTCATCAATGTGCGCACTCGTCGAGGCGTCGTGTTTGCAAGCGGCGGCTTTACACACAATCGAGAGATGCTCTTGCATTATCAGCCTGGACCGGTCTTCGGCGGCTGCGCGGTGCCGACGAACGAGGGTGACTTCGTGACGCTGGCTTCGGCTCTCGGCGCCAAGCTCGGGCACATGGGAAGCGCCTGGCGAGCGGAGGTGGTGCTCGAGCAAGCGCTCCAATATTCGAGTACTCCCGACGATGTCTTCATGCCCCCCGGCGACAGCATGATTCTCGCAAACAAGCACGGCCGGCGCGTGGTCAACGAAAAGAGCAATTACAACGAACGCACCAAGGTTCACTTCGCATGGGACACCGTCGATCACGAGTGGACGAACCTCGTGCTCTGCATGATTTACGACAAGCGCAGCGCCGAGCTCTTCGGCGGCCGCTTTCCAATCCCGGCGCCCGGCACGACCGCTCCCTACGTCATCGAGGGCAACACCTTCGAAGAGCTCGCAAAAGCAATCGATCAAAGGCTCGCCGAGCATTCGACGAAGCTCGGTGGTGCGCGCCTTGACCCCGGGTTCCCGGCGGAGCTCAAAGCCACCGTTGCTCGCTTCAACGGTTTTGCCAAAAGCGGCGTCGACACGGACTTCCGTCGCGGTGAGCTGCTTTACGACCGTATGTGGCACTCGCGCATCTGGTCGTTCCCGAACCCTGGCACGAAGTGGCCCCTGCCCAAGAAAAACCCGACGATGTATCCGATCGCCGCGGGCGGCCCCTACTTCGCGATCCTGCTCGCTGCCGGCACCTTGGATACCAACGGCGGACCTGTGATCAATGCCAAGGCGCAGGTGCTGGACGCGCGGGACCACCCGATCCCGGGCCTGTTCGGCGCCGGCAACTGCATCGCCTCGCCGACGGGCGCCTACTACTACGCGGGCGGTGGAACGCTCGGCCCCGCCGTGGCGTTCGGATGGATCGCCGGACGTGAGGCCGCAGCACAGGCTCCCAAGGAGCTCGGCTGATTCGACCTCCTCGCACCGCGCGGCCCATGCGCCGAACGGGAGTGTGCGGAAATCGAGGCAGATGCGAAGTCTCTTGGTCCATCGTGAGAGCGGCTATCACCCGAGTGCGACGCGGCCACCGGGGGTATTCGTGACGCTGCACGGCGCGGGCGGCGACGTGAGCGAGCTCGTCTCGCTCTGCGAGATGGCCCGGCCCGATTTCGCGCTGCGCGCTGCCCAGGCCGCGCGACCGCGCAACCCAATGGCGTCCGGCAGCAGCCTGTGTCCGGGCTACGAGGGCTTCATCTGGTTCCGCGTCCAAGAGGACGGTCGACCCGATCCTGCGACCTTCGAGGACAGCCGACGCGAGGTGGAGGCTTTCCTGCGCGACACGCTCGATCGGATCGGCCCGCACGTGCCGCTCGTCGTCGTTGCGCGAGAGCAGGGAGTGGAGCTCGCCCGCGCGGCAGCGAGCGCGCTGCGGGATGCCGTTGCGGGGGTTTTCGAAGTGACGGACGTAATGGATCCGGAGGGAGTGGCCCGACTGGCGCATTTTTGTGACGCGATCGTGATGGGGGCAGAAGTCCGGCCTACCCGGGTCCGCGCGGCCGGCGTGACGGTGGCCGCGCTGATTGCCTCGGCGCTTCTTTGCGTCCAAGGGGCACAAGCGACCTCGTCGGGCCCACAGGCGGGCCTGAGCGGAGCGCCGGAAATCGGGAGCGTCCCCGCGGAAATGACCTGCACCTCCTGCCACGCGACCTATCCCCTCAACCCGGACGCGCTGGGCAAGGTCGAGCTTCTCGGCTTGCCTGACGCCTACGCCCCAGGCCAGCATTACACGCTCAGCTTTCGCATCTCCCACCCAGATGCGGCGATCACACGCTGGGGATTTCAGGTCACGGCGATTCAGAAGATCAGCGGCCAAGGAGCAGGCGAGTTCGTGGTCACCGATCCCCAGAACACGCAGCGCGTGGGTGGACTCGCGCACCGCGAGTACGTCGAGCACACGCTCCCCGGAACGGCGATGGGCAAACCGGGGGGAACAAGCTGGAGCTTCGATTGGATCGCGCCCGGCCGGGACGTGGGGGAGATCGTCTTTTATGGCAGCGGAAACGCCTCGAACATGGACGGATCGAAGGAAGGCGACCGCATCTACAACCCGACTCCGGCGCCGCTTGCGACGATGCGAGCGGCGCCTTGAGCCCGAAGGAGGATCCATGGGTATCGCAGAGAACAAGCAGCTCATCACCGACTATTTCGGGGCGCTCGCGAAAGGCGACTACCCGTCCGCAATCGCGAAGTTCGCGGACAACATCACCTGGTGGGTGTTGCCGTCGTCGCCGCTTGGCGGGTTATACGAGGGCAAGGACGCGGTGCTTGGCCTGTTCGGCTCGGGTACCGGCCTTTACGACCCGAAAGTGCCTCTTTCGCCCACGGTCGAGGGGATGGTTGCCGAGGGGGATAAGGTCGCGGCCGAGATCGTGATCACGGGACGCAGCGCCAAGGGCAAGGATTACAAGAACCACTACCACTTCCTCTTTACGCTGCGCGGAGGGAAGATCGTCGCAGTCAAGGAGTACGTGGACACGCTCTACTCGCAGAAGGTGCTCTTCGAGTAACGGCGCAGTTGCGGACCGGAGGATGCGAAGATGAAGAACTCATGGATCCATCTTGCGAAGGGACAGACTCCGCGGCAGGCCCACGTAGCGGTGCCGAAAGGGCTCAAAGAGGAGGAGATCGGGCGCGGCGGCTTCCAGGGCCGCGTCGCCAATGTCTACCGTTTGAACGAGCCCACCGGCTGGGTGCGCGTCGAGGGCGACTTCGCGCCGGGGGACGTGGACGGCGAGCAGATTCGGCCGGCCGACGAGCGTGAGGCGTTCGGCGCTCCGACGCGGCTGTGGCACAACGATGATCTGGCGGTCTCGGTGAGCCGACGCATCGCGCCGATGCCGTTTTACTACCGCGATGCGGACGCCGACCTGCTCTACTTCGTGCACCGGGGTGAAGGCGCCGTCGAGACGGAGTTCGGACCGCTCGAGTTTCGGCCAGGGGATTACATCGTGCTGCCGAAGGGAGTGACCCACCGCCTGGCGCCGGTCACGCGCGACAACTACTTCCTTCTCCTCGAGTCGCGCGGTGAGATCTCCTTCATCGAGCATACAACCCTCGGCCGCCACAATCCCTTCGACCCAGACATCATCACCATTCCCGAGCCCAAGGCCTACGACGGCGACGGACGTCCGGAATACGAGGTCCGTGTCCGGCGCGCCGGCCGGATCACCTCGTTCTTCTACGCCCGGCATCCCTTCGACGTGGTGGGCTGGAAGGGCGACTTGTTCCCGTTCCGCTTCCACAACACCGACTTTCGCCCGGTGATCGCCGACCGCAACCACGTTCCGCCTTCGGCCTTCGGGCTGTTCCGCGCCGACGGCTGGGTGCTTTGCAACTTCGTGCCCGCTCCGTTCCAGCGCGATCGTGAGGCGTCGCGTTTGCCCTACTACCATCGGAACGTGGATTACGACGAGATCGGATTCCTCCACGCGGGAAGCGTGGCGGGCGTTGCGATGGAAGGCACCACCATCATGTGGCACCCGCGCGGAGCCGTCCACGGTCCCGGCGAAGAAGCCCGAAAGATGGCTGAGCAGTTCTGGCAAGAAATCGGCATGAATGACATCGAAGCGGTGAATATCGATTGTGTACGTCCCCTCGTCATGGCGTCCGAAGCGATGGCCGCAAAACGCGATCATGTCCAGCTTACTTCGGGCAAGAAGGGCTAGCTGTCGTGGCCTTCCCGCAGCTGGCACGCTACCCGGTTCTCGGCCCGTCGCTGTGGTCCTTCGAGAAGCTTCCGAGCGGCGCGCGTGTGGAGTCCGTACCGCTGGTGGCGGCGGATGGCGGAGAGTCCCACGGGACTCTCTACACGCGGGGCGGCGAGAAGGTCGTCGCACTGCTGATGCACCCGCGCGGGGACATGCAGCGGCACTACGCCGTGCCCGCGCTGCTGGAAGGTGGCATCGCGACCTGGGGGCAGGCCGGACGTTACATCAACAACGACGTCAACCTGATCCACGAGCGCATCCTGCTCGACGTCGCCGGCGCCATTGGACACCTCAAGGACCGCGGCTTCGAGCGCATCGTGTTGCTCGGCAACTCCGGGGGCGGCGCGCTCTATACCTTCTACCAGGCGCAGGCCGCGACGCCCCCGCCCGGTCGCCTGCGCGATACCGCCGCGGGCGACGCCTGCGATTTGAACGGGTTCGAAATGCCGCCCGCCGACGGCATCATCCAGCTCGCGACCCATCTCGGCCAGGGCAAGCTCATGCTCTCGATCATCGACCCTTCGGTTGTCGATGAGAGCGATCCCCTGTCACGCGATCCAAGCCTCGACATGTATGACCCGCGCAACGGATTCCAGCGGCTCCCTGGCCCGAGCCGCTATTCCGTCGAGTTCCTCACCCGCTATGAGGCAGGGCAGCGCGCGCGTGTGGCGCACATTGACGCCGTGTGCCGCGAACACGTTGTGGAGTGGAACTACTGGCTGGCGAAGCTTGGGGCTCCCGACTTCGACACGCTGCCCGTCACCGAGAAGCAGCGCATCGAGCGACGCGCGCTGACCGGTCGATACTTCGCTGTGCATCGTACAGAGGCGCATCCCGCCTACACGGACCTCTCGCTCTGGCCGTCGGAGCGGGCCATCGGGTCGTTCTTCTCGCCAAGACCTGATCTGTTCAACTATCTCGAGGCGGGCTTTGGGAAGTACCAGACCCCGCGGGCGTGGCTGTCGACCTGGTCGGGTCTCTCGTCCCGCGCGTCGACCCTCGACTGCATCTCGCGGATCGTGATTCCGACGCTGGTCGTCGCCTACGCAGGTGACAACGCGGTTTTCCACTACCACACGAACGCGATCGCCGAGCAATCACCGGCCAAGGACAAGCAGCATCACACGGTGCGAGGCGATCATCTCGGCTACGGCCCGAAGGGTATGGGCGACCGCAGCGGGCAGCAGGCGGCACTCGAGATCATCGTACCTTGGATCCAAGAGCGCTTTTGCTGATCGGCCAAAGAGGAGACACCCCGTGAAGATCGACCTGTTTGCGATGCCCTCCGTCCCCGCGACCCTCAAGGAGCGCGAAGAGCAGCGCCCCGTCGGCCGCTCGACCGAGCGCTATCAGAAGATGCTCGAGGAGCTGCGCCACCTTTGCATCCTGGCCGACGAGCTCGGGATCGACGCCTTCTCCACGACGGAGCATCACTTCCATACCGAAGGCAACGAGCTGTCGGTAAATCCGATTCTCCTCTTCGCCGACTTCGCCGCACGCACGAAACGCATCATGATGATGCCGATGTCCATCGTCATGACCTCGGCGAACCCGATCCGCGTTGCGGAAGACCTTGCCATCCTTGACCAGCTCACCAAGGGTCGGGTCGGCGTCGCCTTCGCGCGCGGCTATCAGAAGCGTTGGATGCAGGTCCTGGGCCAGGGCGGCACCGTCGCCACCGGTGTCGGCGACTCCGCGGACAAGGCCAATCGCGAGCGCTACGACGAGAATGTGGAGATCCTGCTCGAGGCGTGGACGAAGGACTGCTTCAGCTACCAAGGCAAGCATTTTCAGGTTCCCTACCCCTACGACGGGATCGAGGGCTGGGCGGCGGCGCACTACACGCGCAAGTTCGGGGCCGAGGGTGAGATCGACGACAAGGGCATCATCAAGAAGATCGGTGTGTGCCCCCGGCCCTACCAGGATCCGCACCCGATGATCTCCGTTCCGGTCACCGGTGGGATGACCTCGCTGCTCAACTGTGCGGAAAACGGATGGCTGCCATGGATCTGGGAGGGCGACCCGCCAAAATTCCTCGAGATGTGCCGCAGCTACCAGCGAGTCGCCGCTGAGCACGGGTTCCAGTTCCAACTCGGGGAGAACTGCGGCTGCGTCCGGGCGATCTGCATCGGCGACACCTTCGAGGAGGCCTTCCAGCTGGCCGCCAACACGACCGGCTATTCCTACCAGGAATACTTCGGCCACTTCGGCTTCCTCGAGCTGTTCCGCAATCCTGAGGACGATCCGAACGTCCGTCCCTGGCGCTTCAAAAGCAACCAAGACGCCGTGAAGCGCATGATCGAGAAGGGCTATCAGCTGTGCGGCACCGTCGACGACATCAAGCGGGCCATGGAGCCCCTCGTGAAGTGCTACGCGAACGGAAACCTCGAGTGGCTCTCCTGGAACTTCTTCTGTCAGGGGACGACGCCCCGCCACGTGCAGGACCGTCAGCTTGAGCTCTTCGCCACGAAGATCATGCCGGAGTTCAAGTGAGGAGCTCGAGGGCGGGTGCTTGTGGTGCGCTTGCGGGTGCGGACGCTCGGCGCCCCACGCCATGACGCGCGACCCGATGGACAAGGTCCGGGCGCTCGCGCGGCGCGTGTCCAATTGGGGGCGCTGGGGGAAGGACGACGAGCGAGGGACGCTGAACCTCATCACGCCCGAGGTCGTACGGCAAGCCGCGGCTTGCGTGCGCAGTGGCCGTATCTTTAGCCTGGGACTTGCCCTCGGCCCGGAAGGTCCGCAGTCGGGCACGGTGGTGGGGCGCTTTAATCCCCAGCACTACATGACGGCGATCGGGGCACCTTTCGGTGCCCCTGGCGGTTTTCACTATTCCGATGACGTGATCTGCATGCCGCTCCAGTGCGCGACGCAGTGGGACAGTCTTGCCCACGTTCACTACGACGGCCTGCTCTACAACGGAGTGTCGGCCGAAGCCGCGCTCTCGGTGGCGGGTGCCGCGAAGAATGGGATCGACAAGCTGGCTGTGAATGGGATCGTGTCACGAGGGGTCCTGCTGGACATCGCGCGGCTTCACGGGGTCGAGCGTCTCGCGCCGAGCACCGTGATTACCCCCGAAGACCTCGACGCCGCGCTTGCACGAGAACAGGTCGCGCTGCGCTCGGGCGACATCTTGATCCTCCGCACCGGCCACCTGCGCGTCTTCCTCGAGGGCGGGGACAAGGAGGTCTATCTCTGGCAGGGCCCCGGTCTTGGCATCGCGTGCGTGGAGTGGCTGCACCAACGGGAGGTCGCGGCGGTGTGCGCGGACAATACGGCGATCGAGGTCATGCCCTGCGAGGACCCCGCGGTCTTCTACCCCGTGCACCTTCTCGGCATCCGGGACATGGGCATGCCCTTTGGCGAGATGTTCGAGCTCGAAGCGCTGGCCGACGACTGTGCGCAGGATGGCCAGTGGGACTTTCTGTTCAGCGCGCCTCCGCTCAAGGTGAGCGGAGGCATTGGCTCCCCGATCAACCCCCTCGCGGTGAAGTGAGCCTCGATGAAGTTCTGGCAGTCCCTCTCGTTTACCGATCCTGAACATCTCGTGCCCCTGGCGAAGATCGCCGAAGAGGTAGGCTTCCACGGCGCATTCGCGTCCGACCATCTCTTTGTGCCGGAGAAAATCCGCTCAAAGTACCCGTACTCCGCGGACGGCAGCCCGCCGTTCCACTCGACGACGCCTTGGCCCGATGCGTTCGTCACCTGCTCGGCGCTTCTCACGGCAACTTCACGCCTAGAAATCTCGACCGCCGTCTACATCCTGCCGCTGCGCAATCCCTTCGAAGCCGCCAAGGCGGTCGCCACCCTCTCGCTCCTTTCGGGAGGCCGCTTTGCGCTGGGTGCGGGGCTCGGTTGGATGCGCGAAGAGTTCGAGGCGTGCAACCAGGACTTCGCGACCCGCGGCAAGCGCTTCGACGAGATGGTCGCGGTGATGAAGACGCTCTGGAAAGGAGGCATGGTCGAGCACCATGGCGAGTACTATGACTTCGAGCGCCTCGAGATGAGCCCTGCCCCAAAGGCACAAATCCCGATCTATGTGGGCGGTGGGAGCGATGCGGCACTGCGCCGGGCCGCGCGGGTCGGCGATGGCTGGATCGGCGCCGGGAATGCGCCCGAGGATGTGCCCGGCCTCATGGACCGCCTGCGCTCGCTGCGGAAGCAATATGACCACGAGCGAACTCCCTTCGAAACCATCGTTGCGGTGAGCGTCCCGCCGGAGCTCGACCTGTTCAAGCGCCTCGAAGACGCAGGGGTGACGGCCCTCGTGAGCTGGCCCCTCGCCTACACGCTGGGACCAGGGGCGACGCTCAGCGCAATGCGCAAAGCGCTCGAGGAGTACGGCAATCACGTGATTGCACGGTTGGCATGAGCGGGGCGAGCCTCGAAGACAACAAGCGCATTGCGCGACGCTTGTTCGAGTGCCTATCCCGGGGCGACACAAAAGCCGTGCTCGACCTCTACGCGGACGATGCCACCGTGTGGACGGCGGGGACCCTCGCTTTTTCCGGGCGGCGATCGAAACAGGAGGTGGCGCCGCTCATGGAAGGAATCCTGGGTGCATTCCCCGAAGGCCTACGTTTCACCATTCATGGCATGACCGCTGAGGGGGATCGCGTCGCCGTGGAGGCCGAGTCGCATGGACGCCACGCGAGCGGGAAGCTCTACCACAACCTCTACCATTTCCTGCTCGTGGTGCGAGAGGGCAAGGTGCGGGAGTTCAAGGAATATCTCGACACCAAGCTCGCGCACGAGGTGCTTCTCGGCGGCGCATAGGTGGCGCGGATGACTACTTCGGGAAGCGCTCCTCCAGCCAGCTCGCGACAAGCTCCATCGCCTCTCGTCTTCTGCCCTCGAGATAGTGCGGAGCCCCCTTGAGCTCGTGGTAGGTCCGGTCTTCGCTGCCCGCGCGATCGCGGATTTCCAGGGTTTGCCGCAGACGGATCTCGGTGTCCGCAGTGGGATGCAAGATCAGTGTCGGCACCTTGACGTGGGGCATGGTCTCCGCGAGCCGCGCCCTTGAGGAGAGCGCGGACCATGTGGAGAGCCAGCCGCGAGCGGTCATGACGCGCGCCAGCCCACCGCGTCCGTAGTTCGCGTCGAGCGGATCCGGGAATGCGAAGAGCGAGCCCATGGGCCGGTCATCGGGATCGATCGAGAGGTCAAGATACGCGGGATCCGCAAGCGTGCGGTAGATCGTCATGTAGCGCGTGTGGACGGCGCGCTGGCGCCAGTAGCGCCATGCCTGGGCGTGGCCGGCCTGGTCAAGGGCGCGCGCTCTGGCGCCGGCATCCTGCGCCTCTTCGAGCGACTCCTTTGCCACCGCGTCGAGGCGCGCGATGCGCGCGAGTTGAGCCGCGCGGTAGCGGGCCAGCCATTCACGTTCATAGCGACAAGGCTCTGGCCACGGGCGCCATCCATTTTCAGGGTCGTACATGTCCAACTCGTGCACGACGGAGTGGGGGTCGCTCTCCTCGGCCACCGACGGATCAATCACCTGGCTCATGAAGACGCCCTCGCCAGGGTGCGCGGCGATGCCGATCCAGCCATCCCCGCACCGGGTCTCCTTTTGGGCCAGAGCCATGAGAGAGCCGCCCCCGCTGTTGCCGAGGAGCACAACCGCCTGTGCCCCGCGCCGGCGCATTTCGGCGACGGCGGTTTCGACGTCGACAACGCAGGACTCGTGCAGACAATCAGTGTCGTTGTTCAGGTAGCGCGTGGCGAAGCCGAAGACGCCGTACCCGGCCGCGGCGAGAAGCGGGCAGGCGTAGTGAACAGAGAAATCGCCTCGGGGGTGCGAGAGTACGACTGCCGTTTTCCAGCCAACGCTTGCGGGCGGCGTCCACAGGATGCCCCGAACGAGGGCGCCGTCGCGCGTGACAAGACGAATGGGCTCACGCCCAATCCGCACCGCCGGCTCGTCCTCGGGCAGGGGCCAGTAGCGCAGTCCGAAAGGACGATGGGCACCCAGCGCATCGGGCATGGATGCCCTACAGCTCCTCGTCTTCGCTCACGGATTTCACGAACACGGGGTGAGGCGCGTAGTTCGGCCCTCCGTCCCAACCAGGAATTGTTGCGGCCTGTGCAATCCAGGAGTGTGCGACGTGGTCGTCGACCAGTACCTCGTTCCCGTCGAAGCCGAAGGCGATGCTGTCCCACAGCTCGCGCCCCCCGCTTTCCCACCACAGCTTCGCGGGGTTTTCGAACTCGATCGCGAGCTTGACCATGAGACCTCCGCAGGGCTTGCGGGAGAGGTAATCCGGGGCGGGCGCGCGCGCCACCCCGACGGCTGCGGAAGACGCGGCGGGCTGCCAGACGCCCGCGCCCGCTCCGCCCCGACGGCGAAGACCGCCCGAGGCGGCGGAGCTGCGATCTCGATCGCGCGCCCGCACATCGACTGTGTGTTCGGCAGGCGGCGCTCGGGCCTCCAGCGCGCACGTGCGGCAGTATAGGAGCCTGTGCAGACCCGCTCCGGGTCTGCTCTCGCTACCCGCACGGAGAGAGCTGTATCGTGCAGACTTCGCCCTCTTCCGAGAACCCGACACGCGCGGTCATCGTCCTTCTCGACAGCCTCCGCCGCGATCTCATCGAGCCGTACGGCGGGCGCGAGTTTGCGACACCGAACCTCGCGCGTTTTGCGCGACGTGCGGTGCGATTCGACCGACACTATGTCGGGTCGCTCCCCTGCATGCCCGCGCGCCATGACATCCTGTGCGGGGCGCTCGATTTTCTGTGGAAACCCTGGGGTTCGATCGAGCTCTGGGAAGAGCCGATCACGGTGCCGCTGCGTCGCGCGGGCGTTGTGACGAAGCTCGTGACTGACCACCCGCACCTCTTCGAGACGGGCGGTGAGAACTACCATACGGACTTCACCGCGTGGGACTACAAGCGCGGTCACGAAAGCGACCCTTGGCGCACGCGTCCGGACCCCTCGTGGGCCGGGGCGCCGAGTTTTGGGCGCGGGCACATGCCCTACGATGACTCGCGCGGCTATTTCCGAGACGAAGCGGACTTTCCGGGGCCACGGACGATGAGTGCCGCGGCGCGCTGGCTCGAAGCCGATGCCTCGCATCACGATCGCTTCCTGCTCTTCGTCGACGAGTTCGACCCGCACGAGCCCTTCGATACGCCCGAGCCCTACGCCTCGATGTATGACCCCGACTGGAAGGAGGCCCATCTCATCTGGCCCCCCTATGTCGCGGGGGGCGTTGCGAAGGGCGTCCTCACCCCCGCGCAGGCTCGCCAAGTGAGGGCTTGCTACGGCGCGAAGCTCACGATGATCGATGCTTGGCTGGGACGCGTCTTGGATGCGCTGGATCGTGCGGAACTGTGGAGCACAACGGCGGTCTTCGTAACGACAGACCACGGCCACTACCTCGGTGAAAAGGACCTCTGGGGGAAACCAGGTGTCCCCGTCTACGAGCCCCTCGGCCACATCCCCCTCCTCGTCTGGTGGCCTGGGGTCGCTGCCGGCACGCGCTCGGCTCTTACGACGAGCGTCGACCTTCACGCGACGCTCGCCGACCTTTTCGGTGTGGCCACAAACCGGTACGCCCACGGGCACTCTCTTGTTCCGTTGCTCAAGAGCGAGGCGACTGGGGTGCGGGCGTGGGTCCTCGCCGGGATCTATGGCCGGCAAGTGCATCTTGTGGAAGAGAGCCTCAAGTACGTGCGGGGACCCGCGGGCGAGAACGCTCCCCTTAGCCTCTGGTCCAATCGCTGGTCCACGATGCCGATCCACGGCATGCCGGAGCTTCGCCTTCCCCTCCCCGACGAGCGGGCCTTCCTCGATCGGATGCCGGGCTCCCGGATTCCCGTGATCCGGCAACCCTTCGTGAAAGGCGATCCGCTGCCCTATTGGAGCCTCGGTGTCCCTCCCGGCAACTTGCTCTTTGACCTGGCCAACGATCCCACCGAAGATCAAAACCTGGCAGCGACTGCGGGGGAGAAGGAGGTGGCCGAGAGACTGCGCGCGGCACTCGTCGAAATAGAGGCGCCCCGAGACCAGCTCGAGAGATTGGGCTTGCGCTAGCCGCAAAGGCGTTCTTTCCGCACGCTCTGGACAAACCCCCCCATCCTCCGGATAATGCATTTTGAAACATGTTCCATTTTTGACAGGCTCCCAAAACGGGGAGGCACGCCATGGCCCGACCCGCCTTCGCGCTCTTCGACGGCGACAACCACTACTACGAACCCCGGGACGCCTTCACCCGCTATCTCGAGCCGCGCTACCGCGACAAGGCGGTGCGGGTGCTGCGGCGCGCGGACGGGAGCGAAGAGATCCGGATCGGAGACCGGGCATTCACCTTCCTTGCGGATATGGAGCTCAACTTCGACACGACCCTTCGCCCCGGATCCCTGCGCGAGTTCCTACGCACGCTGGCGCACGAGAACCCTGCCGATGCAGACGATGTGCATGTCCCGGTCGACCCCGCCTTCGTAAACCGCGATGCCCGACTCGCGCTGATGGACAAGCAGGGCGTCGAGTCGATCTTCCTTTTCCCGACGCTCGCTGTGTGCGTGGAACACTTCATGAAGCAGGACGCCGAGCAGACCTATGGCAACCTGCGCGCGTTCAATCGCTGGCTCGACGAGGAATGGGGCTTCAATCACCGCGGAAGAATTCTGGCCTCCCCGATCATTTCGCTGCTCGATCCGGCGGAAGCGGTGAAGGACCTCGAGTGGGCACTCACGCGGGACGCGCGCCTTGTGAACATTCGGGTGGGCCCCGCGCATGGGCGATCCCCCGCCGATCCCATCTTTGATCCCTTCTGGGCGCGCGTCAACGAAGCCCAAATCACGATCGCCTACCACGTCGGGGAGTCGGGCTACAACGAGATGATGTCCGTGCACTGGGGGGAGGCGCCGAATCCCTCCTCCCACAGCCAGTCGGCCTTCCAATGGACCAACTTCTACGGCGACCGGCCGATCATGGACACGATCTCCGCTCTCATTCTGCACAACCTGTTTGGGCGTTTTCCGAACGTGCGCATCGTCTCGGTCGAAAACGGCTCGCTCTGGGTGCCCTACCTGCTGAAGGTGATGGACAAGATGAAGGGCATGGGACGCAACGGACCCTGGCTTGGCGGGCGCGTGCACGGACGGCCGAGCGAGATCTTTAAACGACACGTCTCTGTCAATCCCTATCACGAAGAGGACCACGTCGCCCTGGCGGAGCTGATCGGCGTGGACCATGTGATCTACGGCTCCGACTATCCGCATCCGGAGTGCGTGCCTCATCCTGAGGAGTGGCTCCAGGACATCCAGGGCAAGTTCGCACCGGAGGACCTGCGCCGGGTGATGCGCGACAACGCGCGCGGCCTCGCCAACCTGCCGGTGTAGAGGGAAGCCGTGGCGCTGGACCCCGTGGAGCGCGAGTTCGAGGACAAGGTGGTGCTCGTGACGGGCGGTGGGGGCGGCTGTATCGGCGGTCCCACGGCCTTGCGCTTCGCGCAAGAGGGAGCGCGCGTTGCGATCTGCGACATGCACGAGCGGCGTCTTCGAGAGTGGTCCGAGCGCATTCGCAAGGAGACCTCGGCCCGGGTGCTCGACTTCCAGCTCGACATCGCCGACCGGCCCAAAGTCGACGCCATGATCGCGGAGACGACACGCGGGCTCGGTCCGGTCGACCTCCTGATCTGCAACGCGGCAGAAAATAAGCTCGGTCACATGGTCGAGTACGATCCGGCGGATTGGGACCGGACGATTGAGGTTTCGCTAAGCGCCAACTTCTACCTTTCGCGCAAGGTGCTGCCCGCGATGGTGGAGCGCCGAGGCGGTGGGATCATCCATATCGGATCCATCGCAGCGTGGGTCGGCGACCCGAACCCCGAGCGCGGCGAGCCTGCCTATGCCGCATCGAAGGCCGCACTTCTCGCCTTGACGCGCAACATCGCGCACGAGGTCGGGCCCTTTGGCGTGCGCTGTAACGCCATCGCGCTGGGTCTGATCTGGTCACGCTTCGTCGAGAAGTTTGACGCGCAGTTCCGACCCCTGATCGAAAAAACTCCGCTGCGGCGCTACGGGCAGACTGCCGACGTCATCGAGTGCATTCTGTTTCTCGCCTCAGACCGCCGCTCGGGCTTCATCACGGGGGAGTCGGTCAACGTGAGCGGCGGCTTCTACATGCGGCCCTAAGGCGCGGGCGAGCATGACCCGCCCTCCCGCCGTCGACCGCTCCACCGGCCTCGTCGAGTCCGACGTTCGCCCCGAGATCCCTTCTGCTCCTCAGACGATCGCCGAGGTGCTGAACCGCGTCGCGCGGGCGGATCCCGGACGCGAGGCACTCGTCGGCCGGCATGGCCGCTACAGCTACGCGGAGCTCGACCGCGCCGCAGAGCGCGCGGCATGCGCGCTTGCGGCCCTCGGAGTGACGCCGGGCGCAAGGGTGGCCGCGTCGCTCCCGAACGACACGGAGATCGTCGTGGCTTTTCTGGCCACGCAGCGCCTGGGCGCGGTCTGGGCGGGCATTAACCGTCCGCTGGCGCCACCGGAGAAGGTCTACATGCTGGCCGACTGCCAGGCGGCGGTCTTCCTCGCAGACGAGACACCCGCGGCCCAGATCCGCGCGCGGCGGAGCGAACTGCCGGCCCTTCGCCAGGTCGTGCGTGCGGACCCGGGCGGCGTTTCAGCGAGCGCGCTCGGCCCGGGCGAGCTCTCGTGGCGCGTGCTCCTTGAGAGCGCGTCGACAAGCCGCCGGCCTGCCTTGCGGCTTGACCCGTTTGCTCCGGCCGCAATCGCCTACACCGGCGGGACCACCGGCTTCCCGAAGGGTGCCGTCCATAGCCAACACAACTTGCTCGTGCCTGGAGCGGTGGCCCATGCCGAAGGCTGGTGGAGCCCTGAGGAGCGCATGGGCGTGCTGCTGCCCCTCACGATCCTGAATCTCATCGTGCTGGTTCCGCTGACCGCCTTTCAGATCGGAAGCGCATGCGTGGCGATGGATCGCATCGACCCGCTGGGAATCGCCGAGTGGGTACGGGAGGAGCGGATCGCAACCTTCCACGCCGTACCAGCGGTCTTGCACGATCTGCTGACACACCCCGACGTTAGGCCACAGGACCTGGCCTCGCTGACCCGCCCGGAGGTCGGCGGCGCCGACTGCCCTGACGCTTTCCGAAGGCTCTACCGCGAGCGCTTCGGGCAGGATGTGTCCATCGGCTACGGCATGACGGAGGCACCGACCGCGGTCACGCGGGCACTGCCGGGGTCGCCCAGCCTCCCCGGGATCTGCGGCAAACCGCTGCCCTGGGTCGAGATCCGGATTCTCGACGAGGCGGGGGCAGAGCTCAAAGCGGGTGAGGTGGGGGAGATCTGCGTGGCGCCAGCGCGATCGGGTCCGTTCGCGGGGGTGTACACGCCGATGCTCGGCTATTGGAGGAAGCCGCAGGAGACCGCCGAGGCGCTGCGCGACGGCGTCTACCGTACCGGTGACCTCGGTATGCTCGATCCCGAGGGCACGCTCTTCATTCGTGGACGCAAGAAGGAACTGATCCTGCGCGGCGGGGCGAACGTCTACCCTGCGGAAATCGAGCGGGTCCTGCACTCCGATTCGCGGGTGCGGGCATGCGCCGTGGTGGGCAAGCCCGATCCGCGACTCGGCGAGCGCGTTGTGGCGTTCGTGGAACTCGTACCGGGTGCGGAACTATCGCCGGATGAGCTGCGCGCGCGCTGCGCTGAAGAGCTCGCGCGCTACAAGGTACCCGAGGAGTTCCGATTCGTGACCGCGATGCCCCGCACACCGATGGGCAAGATCCGAAAGCCAGAACTGCGCGCCTTGCTCGAAGGCAACCGGGAGGAGTGATGGCCGTCTTGCGTGTCGGACACCTTGGGATCTGCGTATCCAACCTCGAACGTTCCGTCCGCTTCTATCGGGACCTTTGCGGCTTTCGGCCCCTCACGGAGGTCCATGTGAAGGGCGAGGAATCGGATCGCCTTTTGCGCTTGCGAGGCGTCGACCAGCGCACGGTGTTTCTCGAGCGCGACGGTCTGCGGCTTGCGCTTTTCGCGTTCCTGGCGCCGCCGCCTGTGGGCGGCGGCGAGCCTCGCGCGATGAATCAGCTCGGGATGGCGGCGCTCATGCTGCGGGTCGACGACCTCGATGCGTCGCTCGAGCGCTTCCGATCTGCCGGCACGCGGGTCCTCGACGACACCTACGTCCACCACCCCGACTATGGTTCGAAGCTCGTCTTCGTCTGCGACCCGGATGGGACGCTGATCGAATTGATCGAGATTCCCGGTGATCCGTACACACCCTTCGGTCAGCCTTATCACGAAGTTTGAGGAGGACGATTGATGCTCGTCTTTGAGAAGTTTCTGATCGGCGGCAGCTGGGTCCGTCCCCACGGATGGGGGTGGTTCGATGTGCATGACGCGTCGACGGAGGAGGTGATCGGCCGGGTACCGGCGGGCGACGCCGTCGACGCCGATCATGCGGCACGCGCGGCGAGAGCCGCCTTCGAGAGTTGGGCGCTGGCGAAGCCGAAGGATCGAGCGGAGGCGCTGCGCTGCATCGCGGATGGCGTTCTTGCCCGACGCAAGGATCTCGTCGAGGTGATCATCGGCGAGCTCGGGGCGCCGCGGCCGATGACCGAGCAGTTCATGGTCGATTTCCCCGCTTCGACCATCCGCTTCTACGCAGATCTGCTCGGTGAGTACTCGTTCGAGGAGAGGATCGGCAACTCCCTCGTGATCAAGGAGCCTGCCGGCGTCGTCGCAGCAATCACTCCCTGGAACTATCCCCTGCACCAGATTGTGGCGAAGGTGGGTCCTGCCCTCGCCGCGGGCTGCACGGTCGTCGTAAAGCCGAGCGAGGTGGTCCCGCTCTCCTGTTACATGTTCGCGGAGATCGTCGATCGCGCGGGTGTGCCGCCCGGGGTCTTCAACTTCCTAACGGGTGCGGGCCCAGTCGTGGGCGAGGCACTCGCCACACATCCGGAAATCGACATGGTGTCCTTCACCGGATCGACCGCCGCGGGCCGCCGCGTGGCGGAGCTCGCGGCGAAGACGGTAAAGAAGGTCTCCCTCGAGCTCGGCGGAAAGAGCGCGAACGTGATCCTCGACGACGCCGACTTCGAGAAGGCTGTGCGCACGGGAACTGCACATGCCTTCATCAACTCGGGCCAAACCTGTGCGTCGTGGACCCGAATGCTGGTTCCACGCGCGCGCCACGACGAAGCCGTACGGCTTGCCAAGGAGGAGGCCGAGGGCTTTACCCTCGGCGATCCGCGAAGCGGAAACTTCCGCTACGGGCCCCTTGTGTCCAAGGCGCAGCAGGAACGCGTGCGGGCTTACATCCGGAGCGGCCTCGAGGAGGGGGCAAAGCTCGTGACCGGCGGCCTCGAGCAGCCGGGGGAGCTGCCGAAGGGTTACTACGTGAAACCCACGGTCTTCGCCGGCGTCAGCAGCCGGATGCGGATCGCCCAGGAGGAGATCTTTGGACCGGTCCTCACCATCATTCCATACGAGGACGAAGAGGACGCGATCCGAATCGCGAACGATACGATCTACGGGCTCGGCGGCGCGGTGTGGTCACGCAACCTCGAGCGTGCCAAACGTGTGGCACGGCGAATCCGCACGGCCCAGCTCGACATCAACGGTGCGCCGTTCAATCCCATCGCACCCTTCGGGGGCTGCAAGCAGTCGGGGAACGGGCGGGAGCTCGGACGCTACGGCTTGGAGGAGTTCCTCGAACCGAAGGCGCTGCAGCTCGAGGGCTAGCGCGACGGGCGGCGAACCCGAGCGCGGGTGCGCTGTTTTCCCGAGGGCCGCTCCCGCGTGCCGGGGCCAGCGCTTGGGTCTCGCGTCATCGCTTCGACCTCGCCCCGGCGCGGCCCCAGACCTTTACAGCCCCCCCCGTCCTGGGCCACAATGGAACTAGAACGTGTTCTAGTTTTCCGGCTTCCCGTCATTCCGCGGAGCCGTCGCCGGAGGAGACCCGATGGAGCGCTTCCCCCTTCCGCCGTTTCCGAATGGCTGGTTCAAAGTCTGCTATTCGGAGGAGCTTCCGGCGAGCGGCGTGCGGCCGGTGCACGCGGCCGGCAGGGACCTTGTGGTCTTTCGGGGCGAGGATGGCAATGCGCGCATCCTCGACGCCTACTGCCCGCACCTCGGCGCGCATCTTGGCGTCGGTGGAAAAGTGGTCGAGAACACGATTCGGTGTCCATTCCACGGGTGGCGCTGGAACGGCGACGGGAGCTGCGCCGAGGTGCCCTACGCCAAACGCATTCCGCCCAAGGCCGAGACTGGATGCTGGCGGGTGCTCGAGCAGAATGGCTTCATCGCCAGCTGGTTCCATGCCGAGAATGCCGAGCCGAGCTTTACGCCCGAGCGGATCCCCGAGGTGGGCCACCCCGATTACTCGCTGTTTGGCCGCCGCAAGTGGGAGATCAACGCACACCTTCAGGATCTCTACGAGAACGGCTTCGACGTCGCGCACTTCAAGACGCTGCACGGGATGGAAGTGAAGGGCGTGAATCTCACCGCCGAAGGTCCGATCATGAAGCTCCATCTTGAATTCGTGCGCGACGCCGCCGCACAATCGAGTGCGGAGGGAATGGCCACGATTCGCTCGTTCATGTACGGGCCGGGCCTGTCTCTCACCCGCGTGTCGGGTCTCATCGAGGGCGTCTCCGTGCAGTCTCTCACGCCGATCGATCCGGGAAAGATGGAGCTCACCCACAACTACTACCTGCACAAGCAGTCCAACCGCGAGATCGCAGAGGGCTTTTTCGATTTCTACGCCAAGGACTGGGAGCTCGACATTCCGCTCTGGAACACCAAGGTCTTCCGTCCGCAGCCGGTGCTGGCCGAAGGGGATGGCGACATCAGCCGCTTCCGAAAGTGGTATCGCCAGTTCTACTCCGAGGCCGTCGAAGTGAACTTCTAAGGATCCGGGAGCCGAGATGGCGACGGTCCAGACCGTGCTCGGTCCCATCGATGCGCGCGAGCTCGGTGGCACGATGTCGCATGTCCACCTGACCATCGACATCCTCTGCTGGCACATGCCCTACGGCAATCCCGAGAGAGCCAAGGAAGCGGACGGCGAGTTCACGCTTGCGAACATCGGGCGCGTCCGGCGCAACGGGCTTGCATGGCGGCGGAACCTTGTGCAAGACGACGTCGAGCTCACGATCCGAGAGGTTGCCGAGTACAAGAGGGCCGGTGGCGGAGCCCTCGTGAACGTGGACCTCCCCGGCATGGGTCGGGATGTACGCAAGCTCCAGCGCATCTCCCGCGAGACCAGCCTGCACATTGTCGCCTCGACGGGCTGGTACATCCAAGCCTGTCATCCGCCGCAAATCGCCGGCAAGAGCGTGGAAGAACTCACCGACATCATGATCCGGGAGCTCACGGAAGGCATCGATGGCACGGGCGTTCGCGCAGGCAATATCGGCGAGATCGGGCTCTCCGGGATGCCCCAAGAGCCGTTTCAGCCGGCAGAGGAGAAGGTGCTGCGCGCCGCGGCCCGTGCGCAGGCCGCGACGGGCGCCTCCCTCACGGTGCACCCCAACGGACACCTTCTGATCTATGGCGAGAAGCCCTTCGACCATTTCGATCTCTATCTCGACATTCTGGAGAAGGAAGGCTGCGACCTCGCAAGGGTCTACATGTCTCACCTCGGCCTCTTCCCCGACGTCGCGATCCCGAAGCGCCTCCTGGCCCGGGGCGTTGGCTTTGTGTCCTACGACCACTTTGGCCACGAGGAGTACGCCGAAGGCATCGGCCCCGGCCGGGCTTTTTCCCCGGACAAGGAGGAAATCGCGCTCGTGATGCAGCTGCTCGAAGCCGGACTCGAGGATCGCGTGCTGCTCTGCGCAGAGATCGGGTGGAAGACCTGCTACAAGGCCTACGGTGGCTGGGGCTACAGCCATGTGTACGAGAACATCCTGCCGTGGCTCAAGGCGTGTGGCACGACCGATCGACAGATCGAGATCATGATGGTCGAGAACCCGCGCAGACTCCACGCAAGGGCGTAAGCCCTTACGCCTCTCCCCGAACCGAGGCGGGCCGAGCGACGAGCGCGAGCACGGTTTTGCCCGCAGACTCGAGATCGAGCGCGATTCCGAGCTCGAGGGCCACGATCGCACCGAGGGCCAGCGAAACCAGCACCGCGCCGAGCTGTTCCGGGTCGACGTCGCCTCGCACTTCTCGCGCGCCCTGACCTCGGCGGGTGGACTTTTCGACCCGTGCCATCGCTTCTCTCACGATCCGGATGAAGCGTTCTGCAAGGCGCGGCGAGCGTTCGCATGCGTCGAGGAGCCGATGCAGGGGGAGGGTCTTCGAAGGGAAACCGGCCGGCCCGTGCGTACTCACAAGCTGCGCCATGGCGCCAAGAGTTGAAACGAAGCGCTCGATCGTGCGAGCGAGGTCGTGGGCTTCCTCGCCCCGCGCCACGACCGCATCAAGGAACGGCCCGAGCACCCGCTCCATGGCCGCCACCACAAACTCCTCGCGGTCGCGAAAGTGCACGTAGAACGCGCCGCGGGTATAGCCGGCGCGGGCGCAGATGGTATCGAGGCTCGGCGCGTCGAGACCCCGCTCGGCAAACTCTGCGAGCCCGGCGAGCAGGAGGGCCTCCCGGGTCTCCTCCTTCGCGACCTCTCGAGGTCGATTGCGCTCCGTCATCCGCCTTGACATACCGTTTCGTATGTGGAGAATCAAGTCTCCATACGCGTTCGTATGTGATTGGCCCGGCTCGGATCTGCTCCGGAGGACTCGCATGGCCGCCGCTGATCCCGTCTCCCCCCTCACCGCCCCTGTGACCCCCGGAAGAGAAGCGACACGCGTCTTGGCTCTGCACCTGCTGTGCCTCGTGCTGCCGCTCACCACGCTCGGCTTCCTCTCCACGGCACCCCATCGCTGGTGGGGATCGCTGCTCTGGTTGCTGCCGCTTTTCAGCTCCGTCCTCCTGGACAACCTCTCGCCGCGCGAGCTGCGCCAGCCCGCACCCGCCCTCCCCGCCTGGCCGTTCGATGCCCTGCTCTATCTGCTGGTGGGGCTTCAGATCGTGAACCTCGGCCTCGCGGTCAAAATGGTGGCTGCGAACGGTTTTTTCCGAACCGACACGCTGGTCGCATGGCTGCTCGTGGGCGTGAACTCGGGCTACTCCGGCATCGTGGTGGCGCACGAGCTCATCCACCGCCGCGAGCGGCACATGCAGCTTCTCGGACGGATGCTCATGGCGAGCGTGCTGTACGAACACTTCTACACCGAACATCTGCGTGGCCATCACGCGCGCGTAGGTACGGAGAGCGACCCCGCGACCGCGCGCTTCGGTGAGACCTTCCACGCGTTCTTCCGGCGCACCGTCCCCGGGCAGTTCCGTAGCGCCTTTCGCCTCGAGACCAAGCGCCTCGGCGATGAGGAGATGGGCTTGTTCGACCGCAGACTGCTGCGCAGCCGTGTCGTCCACGGCCTCGTCGTCGAGTGGGGGGTTGCCCTCGCCATCGCAGCCTTCTTCGGGCTGGGCGCTTTCGTGCTCTACGTGATGCAGGCCGCCGTTGCGGTGCGGCTGCTCGAGGCTGTGAACTACTTCGAGCATTGGGGACTCGTGAGGACCGGCAAGCGCATCTCGCCGGTCGATTCATGGGATACGGATTCCTGGTTCACGCTCTACACACTCGTTGGCCTTTCACGGCACGCCGACCACCACGCCTTCGCGATGCGTCCATTCCAAGACCTTCGCTTCTGGGAGGAGAGCCCCAAGCTTCCGACCGGGTACTTTGGAATGGTCGACATGGTGCTCTTCCGGAACCGCCGCTTCCGCGAACTCATGACGGAAGAGCTGCGCAAACGCAAGCTCGGCCCGTTCGCGCCCGAGGCTTCGGCCGCTACAGCGGCCTGAGAGACTGGGCCTTGATCACGGCGTAGACCTTGGCGCCTCGCTCCAGTGCCAGCGCCTCGGCCGCGGCCGCGGTGACTCTCGCGACGAGCTGCTCGGCGCCCGTGTCGAGATGCACCAGCGCTTGGCCACCTCCCACCTCGCACGAGGCCACAGTCACCGCCAAAACGTTGCGTGCGGAGATCCGACCGAGAGGCTCCGCGGCAAGCAGGATTTCCTCGGCACGCAGCCCCAGGCGCAGCCGCCCGCCGGCGGGAACTTCTGCGGGGACCACGAGCCCCAGACCCCGCAGCGTCTCCACCCGCGCGCCTCCCACGCCGCGCGCCTCGAGTACGTTCTCGACGCCGAGCGCCTGTGCGAAAGGGAGGACGGCCTGGCTCCACAGAACCTCTCGCGGGGGGCCGAGGGCGATCGCGCGGCCCGCCGCGAGCACCACCGCCACCTCACCGATCAGCATGGCTTCGTTGGGATCGTGCGTGATGTAGAGCATCGGGAGCCTAAGCTCATCACGGACGCGCAACAAAAAGGGCAGCACCCGGGCCCGAAGCGGCAGATCGAGCGCGGCCAGGGGTTCGTCGAGCAAGACTGCACGCGGTCCCGACGCGAGCGCCCGCGCCAGCGCCACGCGGCGGCGCTCGCCCCCAGACAGCTCGTCTACGCTGCGGCCGAGCAGCTCCCCAAGTTCCAGCACCTCGATCGCACGATCGAGAAGAGCCGCCCCCTTCGCGCCTGCGCGTTGCTGCCCGAACCGAAGATTTCCGCCAACACTTAAGTGCGTCAAGAGCGTAGGGTCTTGCGGCACCCATCCGAGTCCCCGCGCCTCAACCGGCACGAACAGACCCCGCTCCGAGTCCTCGAGCCATTCTCCCGCGACACGGATGCGACCGCGCATCTCCGGACGCAGGCCCACGATCGCCTCGAGGAGCGTCGTCTTGCCCGCGCCGCTCGGGCCAAACAGCACCGCCACGCGCTCACTCCACGCGGCGTCCACGTCGAGCTGAAAGCCGCCGGCGCTGCCGCGCAGCACAAGCTCGGTCTGACTCATGACCGTGCTTTGACCTCGGCACGGGGCGCGCGACGCAGCCATCCCTCGGCGAGGGTGGTGGCTGCGAGCGCGAGAGCAAAGGACGCGGCGCAAAGCGCGAGGGCGCCAGAATCATCCCCGAGCTCGATCCGCGACCAGATCCCGAGGGCGAGCGTCTCCGTCCTCCCGGGCTGGATCCCGGCCACGACGGCGGTCGCGCCGAACTCCCCGAGCCCTCGGGTAAAGGCGAGAACCGTGCCGTAGAGAACTCCGCGACGAGCGAGCGGCAGGGTGACACGCCAGAAAGTTGCTGCGCGTGTGTACCCGAGCGACCGGGCCAGCTGTTCGAAGCGCGGTTCCACGTCTGCGAAGGCTTGCTCGCAAGACCGTACGAGAAACGGAAATCCGACCAGCGCTGCCGCCAAGGCGGCGGCCCACCAGGTAAAGGGCAGGTCGACGCCGAGTGCGTGGAGCAGCGGAAAAATCGGCCCGCGCCGGCCAAAAAGGAGCAGAAGCCCAAGACCCACGGCGACGGGCGGGAGCAGCATGGGCAGCGCAATCACGGCCTCTACGAGCGCTTTGCCCCGGAACTCGCGCCGCGCGAGCCAAAAACCAAGGCCAAGGGCGGGCCAGAAAGCGAAGGCGATCGCGACCACACCCACGCGGAGCGTGAGGGTTGTCATGGCGATGAGTTCGCCCCCGCTCATGGCGCGTCGGGCGAGGGGGCTATCGTGGGCGGCGGCGGCAGAAATCCGGCCGCACGCAGCACGGCCCACCCGTCTTGGCTCACCAGCAGACGCAAGAATTCGTCCGCCAGATCGGGCTGGTCGCCACCCTGCATGACCGCTCCCACATAGACGATGTAGGGCTGCTCCGCGGCGGGCACCGAAAAGGCGATGCGAGCGCTCTTGGCGGTGCGTGCGTCGGTCAGATACACGATGCCGGCTTCGGCGTTCCCGGAATCGACACTCGCCAGCGTCGCCACCGCATCGCCCAGCACGACTGTGCGCGCCTTCACCGCCTCGGCAAGCCCGCGGGCCGCGAGCCACTCGCGCGCGTAGCGCCCCAGGGGTACCTCGGGAGCGGCGAGGGCAATCCGCTTGACCTCGGGGCGTAGAAGGTCGCTTGGCCCGGCGAGGGGCACCGTGAGCTCACGGGCCGCAACGATGACGAGCCGATTGCTCGCAAAAACGCGGCGTGTTTCGGGTCTCACGAACCCGGCCGCCTGCAGTCGGTCGACGCTCACGTCGTCCGCGGAGAGAAAGACGTCCGCCGGCGCCCCGCTTTGGATCTGCCGAGCCAGCGCGTTCGACGCGCCGAACACGAGGTTGATCTTCCGGCCCTGGGCCTGAGCTTCAAAGCGCCGAGCCAGCTGACTGACGGGCTCGCGCAAACTCGCGGCCGCCCAGACGTCCACCACCGCATCTGCGCCGCGAGCGGTCCCGCCCAGGACGCAGACCGCAAACGCAAGGGCGGTGCCGAACCCGCGCAGGGTGCACCCTGCCCTCGTGACGCACTGCATCGTGGTTCCTCCCCCGGCGGCGCGACGCGCGCCCTGCGCCATGGTAAGCATTGAGCAGTGGATGCGCGCGGGGAGCGCGGAGTTCGGGGGAAGATGAAGGTCCCGCTGCTTTTGGCTGGCCTCACGGTTGGATTGGTCGTGTTCGTCACGGCCTTTGGAATCGACGAGGGAGAGGTCGTGAACCTCTCAACCGTCGATGCGGGCGGCGCCCAGTTTGAGACCCAACTGTGGATCATCGAGCAGGATGGACACCTGTACCTGCGGGCGGGGCATCCCGCGGCGCGCTGGCTCGCACGGCTGCGCGCGCACCCGGAGGTGAAGATCGAGCGCGACGGATCGACCAGCGCCTACCGCGCTGTGCCGGTGGACGATCCTGCGACCCGAGAGGCGGTGAACGGTGCCATGGCGGAGAAATACGGTCAGGCGGACCGCTTGATTGCTCGGATCTTCGACCGCAGCCAAGCCGTGCCGATTCGCCTCGAGCCGCTGGGGCCCGGCAAGGGCACGGACTCGAGGCACCCTCCGCCCGGGGCCGCCGCAAGGTAGAATCAAGCCTCACCCTCTCGAGGTGCCCCCATGACTCAAGCCTCCGCACCGGGCCTCGACTTCTCCGCCCTCGAAAAGCTCCTGGCGTCCCTGCCCCCGCCCAAGAGTGTCGCCGACCTTCGTGCGATGCTCGACGGACTTTCCCCCCTGCTCAACGCCTCGCCGCCCACCGTCGGAACGCTGCACGAAGGCGTTCTCGTGCGCGATCTGCCCAGCGGGCGCGTGACCGCCGACGTGGCAGAGCCGGCCAGTGCAGGACCGCATCCCGTGCTCGTCTACCTCCATGGGGGAGGTTGGTGCTCGGGTAGCCCGCGCAGCCATCGCAAGCTCGCGCTGCGATTTGCCGAGGCCGGCTTCGTCGTGGTGAATCTTGGATATCGCCTGGCGCCCGAGGCGCCCTTTCCCGGTCCGCTCGAGGACTGCTTGTTCGCGGTGCGCTGGGCCGCGAGGCAGGCCCAGCGCTTCGACGGCGATCCCGCGCGGATCGCAATCGCTGGCGACTCGGCCGGCGCGAACCTCGCCGCCGCCGCGGCGATCGCCCTGGCAGACGACGACTCGGTCGCGCGGCTGTCGGCCGCGCTGCTCTTCTACGGCGTCTTCGACTTCCCGACGCTGGTTCACAGTCAAAAGGAGAGTGCAAAGGCATCGGCGGGCGCGTTTGAACGAGAGGCGGTGCAAATGATGCTTTCGGCGTACCTCGGCGAAGGGCCGTCGGAGGCGCTCCTGACCGACCCGCGCGTTTCCCCCCTGCGCGGCGCCGACAAGCTCCCGCCCTCCTGTCTCGTGGTGGGTACGGGCGACCCGCTGCTTGGACAGTCGCATGCACTTGCGGCTGCGCTTGCCCAGGGAGGCGTCCCCCACGAGCACATCGTGTGCGAGGGAATGCCGCACGGCTTCTTGCAGCTGGAGGCGCTCCCTCCCGCGCGCGAGGCCCTGGGTCAGGCGATCGCGTTCCTCAAGAAGCACGTGCCGTCGGCGTGAAGCACGCGCCAACGTCGGCCACGGAGCGCGAGCTCGAACTCACGATTGCGTCGCTCGCGGGGGGCGGCGACGGTGTCGGTCGCGCAGCGGGGGGCCGCGTCCTTTTCGTACCCTTCAGCGCTCCCGGTGATCGCGTCCGGGTCCGTGTGGTGGAGGAGCGTGCGCGCTTCGCGCGCGGCGAAATCGTCGAGCTCCTCGCGGCGGGGCCCTCCCGGAAAAAGCCGCAGTGCCCGGTGTTCGGGCGGTGCGGCGGCTGTGCCTGGCAGCACATCGGGTACGACACGCAGCTCGAGGCCAAGCGCGAGATCCTGCGCAGCACCCTTGAGCGGGTGGGACGCATCCGCTTGCCCGGGCCGATCGAGCTCATGCCTTGCCCCGTGCCGTATCGCTATCGGACCCGCACGCGTGTTCTCGTCGAGGGAGGACGGGTCGGCTACCGGGAGCGGCGCTCCCACGCCCTGTGCGCCACCAGCCACTGCCCTGTCTTGGTCCCGGAGCTCGACGCAGCCCTCGAGCAGCTGGGGTCACACGGCGAGCCCGACTCAGGCGAGTGGGAGCTGGCGTCCGGCGAGGGCGGCGCCGTGCGGATCGAATGGCTGGGCGCCCCTGCCCCGCCCGGCTCGACGGGCGAGCTTGCGATTCGGGTCGGAGACGACAGCCTTGTCTTCTCGCCGGGCGTCTTCGTGCAGTCGAATGGACCGCTTCGCGACGCGCTCGCTGCGGCGGTGCACGAGGCCGCGGGCCACGGGCGTTTTGCGGTCGAACTCTTCGCCGGCGCAGGCTTCCTCACCCTCGGGCTCGCGCGGCGCTTCCGCCGCGTCGTGGCTGTGGAAGGCGATCCCGCGAGCTGTGCGGATCTTCTGCGCAACGTGCGCCGTGCGGGACTTCACAACATCGAACTGCGCTGCGAGGCTGCTGAGCGCGCAGCCGCACAGGGATTCGGCGCCATCCCCGACACCGTCGTCCTCGACCCCCCGCGCAGGGGCCTCGCCCGAGACGGCGCTGCGGCCGTCTGCGCGCTCGGTGCCCCGCGCATCGTGTACCTCTCCTGCGATCCGGCGACCTTGGCGCGCGATCTCGGTGTGCTGTGCGCAGGGGGCTACGAGGTTCTGCAGGTGCGAGGTTTTGACCTATTCCCACAGACCGCGCACGTCGAAGCACTTGCGACGCTCGTGCCCGGAAGCGGCGCTCCGCGCCGGCGCTAGGGCTCGACGAGCCCGAAGCGCAGGGCGTAGCGCACGAGCTCGGTGGCTTTGCGCACTCCGAGTTTGCGCATCAGGCTGGTGCGGTGCGCCTCGACGGTCTTCGTGCTGATGCGCAGGGCGGCGGCGATCTCCTTGGCGGAAAGCCCGTCGGCGATCAAGTGCACGATCTCGCGCTCACGGCCAGAAAGCATCGAAAAGGGATCGCCCGCCCGCTGCGGCGTGCGCAGCTGCGCGACAATCTCCTTCGCAATCGGGGGGCTGAAGAAACTGCCCCCCTTCACCACCGCGCGCACAGCTTCGATCACGTCGGCGGCGGGGCCGTTTTTCAACAGGTAGCCGTCGGCACCCAGCGCCACGGCGCTTTGCACAAGCGGCGGGTCGCCGTGAACAGACAGCAGGATCGCCTTCACGGCGGGGAAGCGACGCCGCACCCTCTCGAGTGTCTCTAGCCCACCAAGCTTCGGCATGCTGATGTCGAGGATCACGACGTCGGGCTGGTGCGTCCCGATCTGCTCCAGCAGATCCTCTCCGTCCGCGGCTTCGCCGCAGACCACGATGTCGGCCTCGCGCTCAAGCAGGCGCCGCAGGCCCTCGCGCACGATGCCATGGTCGTCGGCGATTAGGACGCTGGTCACGCCAGAGGTATATACCGTTCGGCGAAGCCAGAGCCAAGCGCGGCGGCGGGGGAGCGCGGCGCATTGTGCCTGACACCCGCAGCCCAAGCGGCTAGGTTTCTGACGGAGAACGACGTGCTGCCTCCCGAGGCTTCCCGCGCAAGCAGCGAAGAGGCTCCGGCGAGCCGGTTCGTGCTCTACGTCGAGGGGCCAAGCGATCGCGAGATTCTGCGCTCATGGGCGTGGCGTGTGTCGCCCGAGCTGGCACGCGCGCTCGCCCAGGCCGCAGTGATTCTTGGCGGGCGTCAGCCCGCCCGGGCGGCGGACCACTTTCGCGCGATTCGATCGCAATGCGCGGACGCCCGGGGCCTTTGCGTGCTGGACCGTGACGGAAGCGCCGCGTCCGTTCCTCCGACGGACTTCTCCGAGCCTGGGCTCGAGTTCTTCACCTGGGGGCGGCGCCACATCGAGAGCTACCTGCTCGTCCCCGACGCGATCCTGCGGGCGGCGGGCGTTCCCACCGAGGATCGCCGCCAGACGCGCCTCGTACGCAGGCATCTTCCTCCTCTTCACGATGAACCCGCGCTGCGAGAGGTTCACGCCAAGGCGCTGCTCGCTGAGGGGGGGGTCTTGGCCCGCGCCCTCGGGCGCCCCCTTTCCCCGGGGCATATCGCGCGTCAGATGGATCGGCGCGATCTGCATCCGGACGTCCTTGATCTGCTCGGTCGCGTCGCCGCAGGTCTCGAGGGTGCGCCCTCCTGGGGGGAGCGCCGTTTTTCCTTGCCCACGGACCCATCGCAAGAGTAAAGGTGTCTTGTAACGGGGGGTGTCTCGCAAGGGAGACGCACGTGACGTCCGCTCTCGACGGCGAGCTCGATCCGCCCGCCCCTGAGCACGATGAGCCCGGGCCTGACGACGAGGATTTCGGGACAGACGACGAGGGCCCGGGCCGGCCTCGCCGCGCTATCCACGCCCCGTTCGACAAGCGGCTGCTGCGCGAGCCGCTGTCCGTTCTCCCGGCACGCAAGCCGATCGTATTTTCGGCGGACTGCTCGGTCACTGATGCCATCCGCGCCATGCAGCGTGAGCACCGTGGCGTGGTGGTCATCACGGAGGACGGCACCCCGCAGTCTGCGCTTCGCGGGATCTTCACGGAGCGCGACGTGCTGCTGCGCGTAACCGGCCGCGGCCGCAATCCCGCAACGCTGCGCCTTTCCGAGGTTATGACTGAGAATCCCGAGCGCCTGATCGAGGAGTCGAGCATCGCATGGGTTCTCAACAAGATGTCCCTTGGCGGCTTTCGTCATGTTCCTGTGGTGGACGCCCTGGATCGCCCGGTCTTTGTGATCTCTGTGCGCGATGTCGTTGAGTTCCTGGTGGAGGCCTTTCCTCGAGAGGTGCTGAATCTCCCCCTCGAATACGGCGCGGACCGGCAGCGCAACCGCGAGGGGGCCTAGGCGGGCTTGTTCCATGAGCTCGCGCCGAGGCCGCTGTGTCTCGGGGTGCTTGTGTGCACACTGTTCGCCTGCTCGGGTAGCGACCGCCCAGCGGGCGTGATCGAAGGCAAGGCACGTCCCGACTCCATACAGCGCGCCGAGGCTGCGGCACAGGACGCCGCCTCCCGCAGCGTCGCCAATCGCGCCGGTGCTCCGCGTGGGCTCGCGCAAAAGCGCATCCTGTTCGGCGACCTGCATGTGCACACCACCTATTCCACGGATGCATTCTTCATGTCGCTGCCGGTGATGGCAGGCGAGGGTGCACATCCTCCCGCCGACGCGTGCGACTTTGCACGCTACTGCTCACAGCTCGACTTCTTCGCGCTTACCGACCACGCTGAGGGCCTCACACCCGAGCACTGGGCGTCGGAGAAGGAAAGCATCCGCCAGTGCAACGCCATGGCGGGGGACCCCGCAGACCCCGATCTCGTCGCCTTTACGGGGTTTGAGTGGACACAGGTGGGGCGAACTCCCGAAACGCACTTCGGACACAAATGCGTGTTTTTTCGCGACGACGCGGAATCGGCCCTGCCGGCACGTCCGATCACGGCCCAGTCGGACGACGGTGCGGATCTGTTCGCGGGACTCGATCAGGCCAAGAGCCTGCGTTTCTTCGACCCCCTCGCCTATCGCGACTATGCAGACTTCCTTTGGATGATTGACCGGGTCGCCCAGCTCGCACGATGCCCGCGCGGCACCGATACCCGCGCGTTGCCCTCGGATTGCCAGGAGAACGCAGCCACGCCGGACGTCCTTTTCGAGAAACTCCACCAGTGGGGCTACCCCGTGATGGTGATTCCGCACGGAACAAGCTGGGGCTTTTACACGCCGCCCGGCACGACGATGGACAAACAGCTCACCCGGAAATACCACGACCCCGCGCTGCAGCCCCTCATCGAGGTCATGTCCGGCCACGGCAGCTCGGAGCAGTATCGCTGGTGGCACGAGTACGACGAGGGACCCGACGGAAAGAAGATCTGTCCCGAACCCACAACCGACTATCTGCCGTGTTGCTGGCAGGCCGGTGAGATCATGCGCAAGCGCTGCGGCGACCTTCCCGCCGCCGAGTGCGAGGCAAGGGTGGAGGAGGCCAAGCGCCTCGCGCTCGACGCCTCGGTGTCCCCGCAGCTCGTCTTCCCGGATACGCGTGCCGACGAGTGGCTCGATTGCGGGCAATGCCGCGATTGCTTCAAGCCCGCCTTCTCACTCCGACCGCGTGAGTCGGTGCAGTACACGCTGGCGATCTCGAACTTCGACGAGAAGGACGAGCGCGGTGACCCCCTGCGCTTCCACTACGGCTTTGTCGCGTCGAGCGACAACCACAAGGCCCGCCCCGGCACGGGCTACAAGCAGTACGACCGTCGGCAGATGACCGAGGCCGTGGGAGTGCGCTCGAAGTTCTACGACGACCTCGGCCGCCGTCGTCGGCTCAAGCTGCAAACCGACCCGCGCAAACCGGTGGTCGTGGGCGAGCTTGGGGGGCTGCTCTCGGCAGACGTTGAACGCGTCGCCAGCTACCTCTACCCCGGCGGTCTCGTCGCCGTACACAGCACTGGCCGCAGCCGGCAAGCGATCTGGGAGGCGCTCGAGCGTCGCGAAGTGTATGGCACGAGCGGGCCGCGCATTCTCTTGTGGTTCGACCTGTTGAACGGACCCGAGGGTGCGGCGCCGATGGGTAGCACCGTGACGCTCGCCGGCGCGCCCCGCTTCGAGGTGCGCGCCATCGGCTCTGCGGTGGAACAGCCGGGCTGCCCGGAGACCACGACCCGCGGCCTCTCACCCGAACGGGTGGAGCGCCTGTGCCGCGGGGAGTGTCACCATCCCGGCGACAAACGACATCCCATCGTCGCGATCGAGGTCGTCCGCATTCGGCCGCAGGCGACGCCCGGCGAGGACGTGAACCACCTGATTGAAGACCCATGGGTGCGATTCGACTGCGGCGCGGACCCGTCGGGTTGCACCGTCCAGTTCGAGGATCTCGAGTTTCCCCAGCTCGGGCGGCACACGCTCTACTACGCGCGGGTGATTCAGGAGGAGACGCCGGCGATCAATGGCGCGAATCTGCGCACGCAGTTCGACTCCTCCGGCAAGGCGGTGGCCACGAAGCCTTGCTACGGGGACTACCGAACCGCGTTCTCAGACGACTGTCTCGCGCCGGTACAAGAGCGGGCCTGGTCGAGCCCGATTTTCGTGGATCCGGGGGGCGCGCAGCCGCTCACGGATCGCTCGGGTCCGTAAGCAAGGGCTCAGGGAAGGCTGCCCCGGTGGCCCGCGCTCGCCGCACCTCCGCGATCAGTTCGAGCGCACGGGGCAAGAAGAGCACACCGACCAGCACGTTCAGCACGAGGAAGGTGGTGTTGGTGACGAAGGCGTAGGCGATCAGCTGGTCGCGGGCGCCGAAGTCGGAGAAGCACGTCACCCACGCCAGCTCGCGGGTGCCGAAGTTTCCGAGGGAAGGCAGCGAGAGCGCGGTGTAAAGCAGCGGAATCCGGGCCGCCAGTGCCCACCACGGAATGTGAATGCCGAAGCTGGAGGAGGTTGCGCGTTGCAGCACGATGTCCGCGGAGGCCAGCAGCACGAAGAAGCCGAGAAACGGTAGGAGCCGCCGAAACCGCACCCCTGCGAGGCGCTGGCCAAAGGAGGAGTGAGCAACGAAGCGCAGGCTTGGCCCGAAACGCACGAGCAAAACGACCACCGTCACTGCACTCCAGCCCACAGCCACCGCCCCAGCGACATCGCGGTTGGCTGCGATTCCCCCCTTCAAGAATCCAAGGGCCAAAGACGCCTGAAGCAGCAGGACGAAGCCATGGGAGAGGAAGGGCACGCCCGTCGCTGCAATCACGCTTCCAAGCCGCCCTGGCGCAAACTGCGTTAAACCAAGGATGAACGCGGCGTTGCCGAAGCCGTGGTTCACCGCGCCCACGAGCTCCGCACCGCCGCGCAGCGCAATGACTGAGCGGCGAGGCACGGGGGTCACGAAACGGCTGATGGACTCGCCCTGGATCAGGGCCCAGGCGAGGAAGAAGACTAGCTTGTCGATCAAGGTGACGGCGAAAAAGAGTGGCAGATCGGCCTGGCGCGTCCGCGCATACAGCGTGCTCCAGTCCGTCGCGAAGCCAAACACATAGATCAACGCAGGGACGGAGATCGTCCAAGGGAGCAGGTGGCGCAAGCGCTGCCGAGGGGTGGACACGAGGGGCGAATCATACCCCTCCCGCTCGCTCACCGGCCCTGGCCTGCTACACCCACCCCGTGCGTGCCATGACGCTTACGGAACCGGCGCCCGTCGAGACGCGGCCTCTGCACGAGGAGGAACGGGAGACCCCGCAACCCGGCCCGGGCGAGGTCCTCGTGCGGGTCGAGGCGTGCGGCGTTTGCCGCACGGACCTCCATGTGGTCGAAGGCGACCTTGCGCCGCATAAGCGGCCCATCGTTCCCGGTCACGAGGTCGTCGGCACAGTCGCAGCCCGCGGCGCCGGGGTAACGCGCGTGGCCGAGGGGGAACGGGTGGGAGTGGCGTGGGTGCACCGTACCTGCGGCACTTGCCGCTTTTGCATGCGCGGAGAGGAAAACCTTTGCCTCTCGCCGCTCTTCACGGGTTGGGATGTGGACGGCGGCTACGCGGACGCCACCGTCGCGCCCGAGGCGTTCGTGCACCCGCTGCCGGCCGACCTCAGCGCGCGCGAGACGGCACCCCTGCTTTGCGCGGGGATCATCGGCTACCGCGCGTACCAACAGTCGGCCGTGCCGCCGGGCGGGCGACTCGGTCTGTGGGGTTTCGGCGGCTCGGCGCACATCGTGATCCAGCTCGCGCGCCACGCGGGTTGCGAGGTGTACGTGTTCAGCCGCGAAGGTCGCCACCGCAGGCTCGCCGAGGAGCTCGGGGCGAAATGGGTGGGCGGAAGCTTCGAGACATCGCCGCAAAAGCTCGACGCCGCGATCCTGTTCGCGCCCGCAGGAGAACTCGTTCCGGCAGCGCTCGAGCAGCTCGACCGCGGCGCCACGCTCGCCGTGGCCGGGATCCACCTCTCACAGATCCCCGCGCTCGACTACCAGCGCCATCTCTTCCAGGAGCGCAAGCTCCGCAGCGTCACCGCGAACACGCGCGGCGACGCGCGCGCGCTGCTCGATCTCGCTCGCGAGATCCCGCTCGTGACCCACACCGCACCCTACCCTCTTGCCGCCGCAAACGATGCCCTGACCGACTTGAAACACGATCGCATCCAGGGCGCGGCTGTGCTCGAGATGAACGCCTAAGCCAAGGATGCAGACCCGAGGCGTTTTGGTGCCGCACGAAAGCTCTGGGATCTGTCCCGCGCCGCCGCTGCTGACCGTCGCGCCTAGACCCTTAGTCCGCGCGTCCGCACGCCCAGATCCTGCTGCACGAGCGTGTAGGCTGTGCGCGCCCATTCCACGAGGAGGGGTCGCGTGTCCCGCGGATCGATGATCTCCTCGACCCCAAACGCCTCCGCGGTGAGAAAGGGCGAACGCAACGACGCGAGCTCCTCCTCGAGCCGATTGCGCAAGGCTTCCGGGTCGGCCGCCGCGTCGAGCTGTCTGCGGTAGGCGGCCTCGACTCCGCCTTCGATCGGGAGCGAGCCCCATTCACCGGAGGGCCAGGCATAGCGCAGATTCAGCCGGTGGTGCTGGCCGTGCCCGGCACCCGCCACACCGAAGACGCGCCGTACGATCACCGAGCACCAGGGCACGCGTGCCTGATAGACGGCGATCAGCGCCCGCACTCCTTGGCGCACCGTGCCGCGCTTCTCGGCCTCAGGACCGATCAGAAAACCCGGGTTGTCGACGAAGTTCACGACCGGAAGATGGAACTGATCACAGAAATCCACGAAGCGTGTCATCTTCTGCGAGGCGTCCGCATCCGGTGCGCCTGCGAGTTGGCGCGGATCATTCGCCATCACGCCGACAGGGATGCCGTCGAGTCGCGCTAGCGCCGTCGCGAGCGGCCGACCATAACCCCGGGCAATTTCAAAAATCGAGCCGCGATCGAGCACGAGCTCGAGAAGCTTGCGAACGTCGTAGGTCTTTCGGCGCTCCCGTGGAACGAGCGAGAGCAGAGCCTCCTCCCGCCGCTCGGGATCATCCTGCGCTTCGCGGCGTGGGGGCGCTTCGAAGACCGACGCCGGGAGGTAGGAGAGGAAACGGCGCAGCTGCGCGAGAGCGTCGTCCTCACTCGCGGCTTCGTTGTCGACGACACCGCTGCCGCGCGCGTGGATCGCAACCCCGCCGAGCTCCTCTTTGGTGACCTCTTTGCCGAGGGCGCGCCGTACGACGGGTGGCCCCGCCACAAACACCTGACTCGTCGCGCGCACCATGACCGAGAAGTGGGCCGCTGCGACCCGGGCCGCGCCAAGGCCCGCCACCGGGCCGAGTGCCGCGGCGGCGACGGGCACCATCGACAGCAGCTCCGCCGAGACATTCCAATCCGGCAGTGCCGGCACGTAGGAGCGTCGCATGGAGGTCTGCTGTTTGACGCTCCCGCCCCCACCCGTCCCATCGACCAGGCGAACCAGGGGCAGTCGCAGGTCGTAGGCCGCCTTTTCGGCCCACCCCATCTTGTTGCCGATCGCACCGTCGGCCGCTCCGCCGCGCACGGTGAAGTCGTCGCCGCCCACCACCACCCGGCGTCCCTCGATGCGGCCTGTACCGCATACGAAGTTAGAGGGAGTGAGGCTTGCGAGACGACCGCTCGCGTCGTATTCCGCGCGCCCCGCCAGCACCCCGGTTTCGTGGAAGGAGCCGGGGTCGAGAAGGCGGTCGATCCGCTCTCGCACCGTGAGTCGCCCCGCGGCGCGAGCGCGACCTACTCGCTCCTCTCCGCCCATCTGCTGCGCCAGTTTTGAGCGGCGCTCGATCTCCTCGAGCTCAGGCTTCCACGACATGGCGCGTATACTACCCGAGCGCGGTGACGCTCGGGCGCGACGCCCGGCCGTTCGCCGGGGCTATGGTTCCGGCGTGACGGAGTCCCACTTTCTCGCTGAACTCCTGCTCGCCCTCGCAATTGCCGCAGTTGGCGTCGCTCTGTTCGAGCGCGTGCGACTGCCGCCGATTGCTGGGTTTCTGCTGATGGGGGCGCTCCTCGGTCCAGGAGGCCTGGCGCTCGCACCCCGCTCGGCCGAGGTGCGGAGGCTGGCTGAGTTCGGAGTCGTGTTCCTACTGTTCGAGATCGGCCTTGAGCTCCCGTTCGAGGCGTTGCGGCGCCGCTGGCGCACCACCGTCGCGGCCGGCGGTTTGCAAGTCGCCCTCACGATCGGCGCTGTGAGCGTCGGTGCGATCGCTCTCGGCCTACGACCGGCGAGCGCGGTCGTGATGGGCGGACTCGTCGCGATGTCGAGTACCGCCCTCGTGATGCGCCTTTTGTCCGAGGCAGGCGAGGCCGATGCGCCGCACGGCCAGCTTTCGTTTGGGGTGCTGATTTTCCAGGACCTTTGCATCGTGCCCTTGCTCGTGGCCCTTCCGATGCTCTCGGGGGCGGTCCCGCCTCAGCCCGGCGCGATCGCTCTTGCGCTCGGCAAGGCAGCGGCGGCGCTGTCCGTGCTCTTCGTGGCGACCGGCTACGCGGTGCCGTGGGCACTCGATCGCCTCGTGCGCGTGCGCTCGCGCGAGCTGTTCAGCCTGATCGCGTTCCTTCTCGCCGTGGGGTCTGCCGTCGGGGCGGAGGAGATGGGACTCACGCTGGCGGTGGGTGCATTCTCAGCCGGTGTCATGCTCGGCTCTTCGCCCTATGCGCATCAACTTACGGCAGAACTTGTCCCACTGCGCGGAGTGTTGCTCGGCGTCTTCTTCACAGCCGTCGGGATGCTCTTCGATGCACGGGCCGCGGCGCACCTTTGGCCCGCGGTGCTGCTCTACGTCGTGGCGGTCGTGCCGCTCAAAGCAGCGATCGTCTTTTCCGTAGTCACGGTGGCTCTGCGTGGCAGCCCGCGGGTCGCGACTCTCACAGGCCTTGCGTTGGCCCAAACCGGCGAGTTCTCATTCGTGCTCTCGAATCGCGCTTCGGCTGCGGGCCTCCTCGATGCGGGCCTTCAGCAGGTCTTCGTGACCGGCTCGATCGCGAGCCTCGTGGCGACGCCGTTTCTGATCCAACTCGCGCCGTGGCTCACGCGGTGGGTCGGAGGTCCGGCGCTCGCTACGACGCGTTCTGCAAGAGCCCACGCCCCTGCGCGAGAGGCGCCGCGCGTCGTGCTCATCGGCTTTGGACTCACGGGACGCACGATCGCGGGCGTTCTGCGGGCTGCCAAGATTCCCTACAGCGCAGTCGACGCCAACCCGCAGAACGTGCAACGTGCGCAGCGCCGGGGTGAATCGGTTGTGTATGGCGACGCTACGCACCCCACGCTCTTGCGAAGGCTCGGCGTGGAAGATGCGCGGGTGGTGGCGATCGCGATTTCAGATCCCCTTGCAACGCGCGGCGTGGTCTCGCACCTGCACGACCTCGCGCCGCAAGCGCAGATCATCGCACGCACGCGCTATGTCGCCGATTCGGACGAGCTCTACGGGGCGGGCGCCTCCGCGGTGGTGGCCGAGGAGTTCGAAGCCACCCTCGACATGATGAGCGCCGTCGGCCGCGCCGCCGGTGTTCCGGATGGCGCACTGGCGCGCGTCGCCGACCAGCTGCGCGAGGAGGGATATGAGGCGCTGCGCGCTCCCGCGACGCTCCTCGCAGACCCTTGGTTCGCGGATCTCCTGGCCGAGGTGTCGAGCGAGTGGGTTTCTGTGCCCGAGGGACCGGAGGCGGGACACTCGATCGGCGAACTCGCGGTGCGCACGCGCACGGGGGCCAGCATTCTCGCGGTCGAGAGTGCGGAGGGAACGCAGGTGAACCCCGCACCCGAGCGCGAGCTCGCAGCCGGTGATCGGGTTCTCGCCATCGGAAGCACCGAAGCACTGGCGAAGCTGCGAGCGCTGCTGGGAGGGGCGCCGTGAAAGCCCTCATCCTCGACTTCGACGGCGTCATCGCGCAAAGCGCGCCTGAGTGCTTTGTGGTCGCGCTGCGCACGTATCTCCAGCTCGATCCCGAAAGCTCCCTCGCGAGGCGAGAACCAAAGGAGCTGTACCCGGGGTTCGTCGAGCTCATGCCCCTCGGCAATCGCGCCGAGGACTTCGGAGTCGCGCTGCGCGCTCTCGAAGGCGGGACGAAGATCGACGACCAAGCCGGATACGATGCCTTCTACAGCGCACTGGACCCGGCCTGGAGGCGCGAGTTTCATCGCCTCTTCTATCAGGTGCGGGCTCAGTACGCGGCGGCGGATCCTCTCGGGTGGCGTGCCCTGCTTCCTCCCTATGGCGCGTTGCTCGAGGTGCTGCGGCGCCACGCGGGCGAGGTCCAGCTAGCCATCGCCTCGGCCAAGGACAAGGCCTCGGTGCGCGTGCTGCTAGAGAGCTACGGAGTGCTGGACCTATTCCCCCCGGAGCTCATCCTCGACAAAGAGACGGGTGTTCACAAGACAAGCCACCTTGAGCACCTGCACCGCCTCCTCGGACTCCCCTACGCGCATTTCACCTTCGTGGACGACAAGGTGAACCATCTTGACGCGGTTTCGCGCCTGGGAGTGCGCTGTGCGCTGGCGGCGTGGGGCTACAACGGACCTCGCGAGCGTGCCCTCGCGCACGCACACGGTCACCTTGTCTGCCGCCTCGACGAGGTCGAAACCCTGCTCTTCTCCTCCTCGCCCGATCCCGGTGCAAAGGACGAGGATCCGTCCTCGCGCTGAGGGCCAAGCGCTCCTTCGAGGTCGACTCTCCGGGGCGCCTTCAAGCCCTATGCGTCTTTTACGCGGGCGCTCGCCGTTCTAGACCTCGCGGATCGGCTCAACTCTGCCGGCCGTGGTATGCGGGCAGCCTCGGCAGGGTGGGAGCAGTGGCGCTTGGCGAGCCTGCGGCGAGCGACCTAAACTCGCGGTACCCAAGGCGGATCCGGCGCGTTCTCGAGAGCGCGAGAGGATGCGCCCTGACCGCACGAGGAGTCAAATGGATCTCGGCTTTCGCATGCACGCCGAGCGCACGCCCAACCCCAACAGCATCAAATGGGTGCTGGGTCAATCCGTTCTGGAAGATGGCCTCAGTGCCCATTTTCAATCCGCCCCTGGGTCGGACGTCTCTCCCCTCGCAGCGAAGCTTTTCGCCGTCCCGGGTGTGACCGGGGTATTTCTCGCGGGCAACTTCATTACCGTCACCAAGCGAGACGATGTCGAGTGGACGGACATGGCACAGGCCCTCGTCGACGCCATTAAGAGCTTCTTCGGATCGGGCGAGAAGGCATTGGGACCGTCCTTCCGAGCCAAGGCCAGCGAGCCGGCGGGTGCCGTGGAGGAACGCATTCGGCTCATCCTCGAGCAGGAGATCCGCCCCGCCGTGGCGATGGACGGCGGGGACGTGATCTTCGCGGGTTACCGGGACGGGGTCGTCGAGCTTTACATGCAGGGCTCATGCAGCGGATGCCCAAGCTCGCGTGCGACGCTCAAGCTCGGGATCGAAGCTCGACTCAAGGAAGAAATTCCCGAGATCACAGAGGTCGTTGCGGTCTAAGTGGGTCCGCCGGGCGCCCATCCCCCGACGGCGCCCAAGACGAAGTCGCAGCAGGAGAGGATCGAGAAGCCGATGAGCGAGGGGGAAGAGCTCGAGCCGCGACCGGCCCGAGCGGCCCGTGGCAGGCGCCGCCGACGCATGCTGATGCGAGGGTGGCTCACGTTGGCTCTGCTTGCGGCGAGCCTGAGCGTATTCGGGGCGCTTCTGGCCCGCAGGGTAAGCGCAGGTTCAAGCCAGCAGCCCGCCGCCGGTAACGCGACACCTGAGGTCGGGCTCGCCCCGCCGAGCGCGGAGTCCGCGCCAGAGCCCATTCCCGCCGAGGTGCTTGCACACCTTCCCGTGACCCGCGACGTGCTGGAACCCGCCGCCGCGCTCGCTGCAAGCGGCTCGGGTGCGGCCCACGACGAGGAAGCGCTCTTCGAGCTCTTGCCGAGTCCGCCGGGGGAAACCGCAATCGCGAGCCCGCTCAAGGTCGAGTACACGTTCGACCCTCGCTTAACGCGCCGCATCTTCGATTTGCTCTCTGAACGGGGCGTCCAGCTTGCAAATGTCGTCGTGATGGATCCGGCGACGGGCCGGCTTCTCGCCTACGTCTCGAGCGACGCCCAACGGTTTCCCCCGAACCGCACCTATCCTGCGGCGTCGCTCATCAAAGTGGTCACCGCGGCGGCAGCGCTACACCATGACCGCGAGCGCGCGGAGCAGCCGTGCCACTTCCTCGGTAGTCCCTATCAGCTGACCCCGGCTCGCATCAATCCCCCGCGCCGGGGTCAGACTGTGACGCTCGAGCGCGCGCTCGCCACCTCGAACAACCAGTGTTTCGCCCAGCTCGCGGTCCACACCCTCGGGACTGACGCCATGGTCGACGCCATCAAGCGCTTTGGTTTCCTGCGGGCACCGGCACCGGGCCACGACGCTGGCACGATCGATCCCGGCTCGGACCTCTACGACCTCGGCCGCCTTGGATGCGGGCTTTGGGGTACCTGGATCACACCGCTCCATGCCGTGCAGCTCGGGGCGAGCCTTGCCGAGGGCCAGATCGTCGAACCCTGGTGGATTGAGCACGCGACCGACGCTCAAGGGCGCGAGCTTGAGTTGCCGGTCCGCCACCCACCCCGGCAGGTGATGACCCCGGCGCTCGCCGAGGAGCTGCGCTCGATGCTGATCGAGACCACGGTGAGTGGTACCGCCCGGCGTGGCTTCCATGATCGTGGCGGGAACCCGCTCCTCGGTTCGGTCCAAGTCGCGGGCAAGACGGGCAGCCTGAACGGTACGGAGCCTGCCGGGCGCTACGAGTGGTTCACCGGGGTGGCGCCCGCCGACCACCCGAGCGTGGCGATCGCTGTCGTGGTAGTGCTCCAGCAGCGCTATTGGCTCCATGCCTCGCAGCTCGCAGGCGAGGTGCTGCGATCGTATTTCTGCGAATCGGGAGCCTGTAGCAGCGATACCTCCACGAGCTCCGCAGCGGTATCCGGCGACCGCCCCGCTCGCCACGCGACCCGGCGCGGGCGCCACCGACTCCGTGCGCAGGGTGGCTGACAGGGTCTCTCGCCTCGTACCCCTCGTCGGCACTGCGGGCTGCGCAAGCCGCAGGCGCTTGTCTCGCGGACGGATTCCCGCGCCGGGGCTCACTTCCCATCGTGGGCGGGTTTGCGGGGGTGGCGTGCGCCGGCGCCGCGAGAGAGGATTCGTGAGGCCCGACAATCAGTGCTACCGGTGCTTAGATTTAGGAGTTGGGGACCTGCTGCGGGGCCGCGCTCCCGGCGCACGGAGGAAGGCATGGTCGCAGTGATCGCGACGCTTGAGGTGAAAGAAGGCAAGGAGGCTGAGTTCGAAGCGGTGATGAAGGATCTCGCGGCCAAGACCCTCGCCAACGAGACCGGCTGTGAACTCTACGCGCTTCATCGCGGCAAGGGTGAGCGGACCTACGTGATGCTCGAGCGCTACGTGGATCGAGCCGCGCTCGCCGCCCACTCGTCGTCCGATCATTTCCGCGGCGCGATGCCGCGCCTTATGCCTTGCCTCGCGGCGGCGCCGAAGATCGAGACGCTCGAAGAGATTGCCTAAGACGAAGAGCGGGCGATCTACGACTTTTTCTTCGCCGCCGTCTTCTTTCGCGCCAATCGCCGCTTGCGCCTGACATTGTGGCGCTGGCGCTTCACCTTCTGCTTGCTCTTGCTGCGGGCCATCGGGCTCTCCGTCGTGGGATAGTCGGTTTTGCTTTATAACCGACGTGCGGGAGGGGCGCCAAGCCGCCTCAGATCAGCGTGGGAGGATTTCGGCGACGACCGCACCCAGCGAGCCCGCCTCGCCGTCGTCCAGTGATTCCACGGGCGGGAGCGCCGCGACAAGGGCTTCGAGGCGCTGCGCCGCCGCCTCGGAGAGATCCTCGAAGCGCAGGGCGACGGCACCCTCGAGGCCCCCACGCACGACCTTCGCCCTCAGAAGGAACGGTTCTTCCCGCATCCCAGCATACACCGCAAGCTGTAGATCCGTTCCAACCTCGAGGCCGGGATGGGGATCAATGCGCATTCCGCTCACGGACAGATCGCGCCCCATCAGAACCCGGCTCGCCTCGTCCTCGAGGACCTGGACGCGCCGCGGGTATGAGCCGCGCCGGTGTCGGCGTCGTTCGCTGGGGCTCGCTGCAGACTCCTCCGGTTCGGCTTCGTGTCCGGGAGGCTGCGCGGTGAGGGCACGCCGCCTGACCATCGCCTCAAGCCGCTCGCGTGCCGTCGGTGAAAGCGCCTCGAATGCGACGCCGATCGCAACCTCGCGATCGCGCGCACCCTCACGGGAGGGCGCACTGCGCAAGACGTGGCCTTCGACGAGAAGCGGGGCGCCGTCGCCGGACGGCAGTTCAACCGCGATCCGCATGCCGCGCCGGGCCCCATAGCGGGAGATCAGGCGGCAGCCCGCTCGCGAGAGATCCGCCAGGAGCGCGCGGCGTGCCAGGGGTCCGGCTCGGTACACCACCGAGTCCCCGAGCGCGAGGCGCTCCTCGCGGCGCTTTTCAGGCCCCTGATACAGCGCCCGCAGGACCAGCAGGCGCAGAACGGTCGGGTGGACGGGTTGGCGGAGGAGTACGTCGAATCCTCCTTCGCGCAGCATGCCCCGAAGGGTCGGGGAATCCTCGCTCGCAATCACCATGGCGATGGGTCGTCGCCCCTCGCCGCGCCCTTGCGCCGCCGCGTCCCAGGGATGAAGCGGAGACCCCGAGTGGGGTCGCGGTGCGGTTCTCTCCTGGGCGAGGGCAACCGCGCGTCGCGCGGAGGCGATCAGCAGGACTCGGGGAAATGGGAGCGGAGCGGGGCCGGCCTGGCCGCGCAAATGGATGAAATCGGCGCCGAGTTCCTCCAGGAGGGCCCGGGTCTCGTTGAGTTCCCCATCATCGAGAAGAAGCACCGCGGGTGAGGACGCGGTCATGGCCGATGCCTCCGGGCGCGCGGGACCGGTCCGTGTGGCCCCGAAGCTTCTTCGGCCTGGCCGGAGCCGATCTGTAGACGCCCCAGACCGAAGGGCGGCGGGAAGACCCTCAGAGAACGGCTGCGCGCGATCCTCCCCCAGGTTATGCTGCCCCCGCCCTGTCCCCGGGCCGGCGGAGGAGCCATGGCGCACGGACCTGAAGAGCACCAGACCACTGCGCGCGACGGGAGGATCAACCTCTTGTACACCCTCCTCCTGTGGCTAGGGTTGCTGGGGCTCTTCCTCTACTCCGGTCACTGGCTTGCGATGAGCCGCCACGCGGCCGCGGAGCCGGCGGCCGCGGAAAGCCACACCCAGCCCTAGGGCGCCGGCGAACGCACCACACAATCCGAGTGCGACCTGCGTCCGGGGGCTTCCTCCGGCCTTGAGCCAGGAGGAGCCATATGCTGCGGTCATTACCCACACCAGATTGTTCGTGATGTGACACAGGATGGAGACGCGCAGACTCTGCGTCAGCTCCACCGCCGCACCGAGGTAGAGTCCCAGCACAAAGGCCGCCGCGGAGTGCACGCGATCGGCGTGCAGAGCCCCGAAAACCGCGGCGGCGATCAGCACCGCAGCTTGTGGACCGAGAAGAGGCACAAGGCCCCGCTGGATCCAGCCGCGCGCGAAGAGCTCCTCGCCGAGTCCCGGGGCCACACCCAGGACGAAAACCGACAACGCGAGCTCGGGCCCGCGCGCGCCAGAAAAAGCTGCATCCAGCTGCGCAAGCGTCCCGGTCTCACGCATCTGGGCGAGCTCGAGGATGCTCTCCAAGCACTGCGAGGTGCCAAGAAAGCCGACGACGAGCAAGAGGATGGTTGCGAGACCGGCGTCGCTCACGCCAAGCCCGAGCCGCTTCACGAGCGGCTCGCGGCCCAGCGACGCACCACCGAGGGCGACGAGCACAAGCACTGCCTGGGTTGCCGCGGCGCTCAGCAGGAGGGCTGCGACGGCTGAGCCCGCGCGTGGCGCCAGCGAGGCGAAGAACAAAGCCGCACCGAGCGCGGACGCCCACCAAGTGAGCGCCCGCCGAAGGTTCGTGGATCGCACCACCCCTGTGTCCCCCGCCGCCCAGAGTACTGCTTCGGCCGGGGTGCCTGCTTGCCCTTGCCTGCTACTGTGGAGCGGTGGACGAGAACTCCCTCGCTCCGAGCCTGCTTGTGGCCATGCCGCAGCTCCTCGATCCGAACTTCCGGCGCAGCGTCGTTTTGATCGTGCACCATGACGAAACGGGGACTTTCGGTCTCGTGCTAAACCGCATCTCCGACGTCTCCGTCGGTGACCTTTGCGGCTCGCTCGGCATCGACTGGCGCGGGGGCGAGGTCGCTCATCTTTCGTGGGGCGGACCGGTGCAGCCGAATACCGGCTGGCTCTTGATTGGCGGGCTCCGCGGCGCGACCGAATCCGCCGAAGACGGTGAGGAGATCACCGAAATCGGTCCCGGTCTACACTTCGCGGGATCTCTCGAGACACTCCGGCGCGTTGCGGATGCTCCGCCTGAGCAGTTCCGTCTCCTTCTCGGCTACGCGGGCTGGGGTCCGGGGCAGCTGGAGGCCGAGCTTGCGCAGGGCGCCTGGCTGGTCGCGCCGCTTCGCGCCGAGGTCGTCTTCGCTTCCGCCGACGAAATGTGGGAGGGCGTCGTGCGCAGTCTCGGCGTCGACCCCTCTACACTTGTCTCGACGCCTGGCGTGCACTAAAACGCGACCGGTCGCGGGAGAGATCGCGATGACGCTACCCTTGCCTTCCTCTCAGGCCCTCACAGACGAGCGCGTGGCCTATTCCGCCGACGAAATCCTGGCCACCGACCCGGGCCTCGAGCCCCTGATCGCGAACGGCGTTCGTTGCCATGGTGGCCTCGACTCGGCCGGCGCGTATCACTCGCCCCGCACGCTTCACCGCGCGCCCGCGATCCGCGCTTGGCAGGGGCGGCTCGCTGCCTCGGGTGCGGACCTTCTCACGATCTCTCGCGATCTCCTACCGCCCCAATACCCGAACGTGGCGCAGGCCAAACTCCTGCTGCGAGCGGGTGTTCGGGAGCCGATCGTTCGGGCGCTCACCATGATCGCGATCGTCGAAGGTTTCGGAGCCGTGATTCGCGACGTGCGCGTGCCTGACCTGCGCGCGCTCGTGCGCGAGCCGATCGATGGGACCGCACTCGCGCACCTCGAGCGCGGGCTGTTCGAGGCGCACGCGCGGGACGAGGCGGGCCACCGAAACGAGGGTGGGCACAAGCAGATGTGGGAGGCCGCTCGTGACCTCGCGCTCGACAATCCGCGCATTCCCCCAGACGTGCTGATGCGCGTCATGGGCAGCGGAGGGCGCCCCTCCGAGCGAAGACGCTCCTTTCCACAGCTCGACGAGGCGCTGGAAGCGATGCTCGCCATCATGGCGAACGTCCTTGTGATCGAGGTGTTTGCGGCGGGGACCTTTGACTGGGGGGACCGCTTGCTCTCCGACCCGGAGGTTTCGGCCGAGCCCGAGCGGGCCGGCGGCATGGTGCGTTGCATTCGTAGCGACGAGACCCCGCATGTTGAGTATCTGCGAACGGCGCTCTCCGAAATCCGCGCGCGCACCCTGATCACGGCAAACGGCGGCACGATCCCGGGGCGCAGCGTGATCGATGCGCTCCTGCATCGAACGCTCGGAGTCCTCACGACCAGCCGTCCGAAAGAGCAGCGGGCCGATACGCGTGCGTCCGTGGCGGAAGCGATGAGGCGTGCGGGCTCCCCGCAGCGTCTGCTTGAGGAATTTGACGCGCTCGAGACCCCCTTTGTGGCACCCCGGAGAACCGGTTTCGAGCCCCTGTCGGGTGCCGAAGGACACGCGGCTTGAAGCTCGCGACGCGCCTTCGACGCAGCGCACGCATCGCTCGCGCGGGGATGGTCTTGTGGCTGCTGTACAAGCCCCCCGACTACCTGCGGCGCGCGCTCGGCTTGCCGCTCCCCCACCGCGAGCGCACCCATGAGCGCGCCGCGCGCGTCATGCTCCGCACCGCGCTCGATTTGCGCGGCGTCGTGATCAAGGTCTGCCAGGTGATGGCCACCCGTTCCGACGTCTTCCCGCCGCCTTTTGTTCGGGTGCTCAAGCAGCTCCACGACGCAGTCCCCCCGCAGCCGTTCGAGCGGATCGGGGCTGCGGTCGAGCGCGAGCTCGGCAAGCCGCTCGACGCGGTATTCTCCGAGTTCGAGCGGATTCCTCTCGCCTCCGCGTCGCTGGCCCAGGTGCATCGCGCGCGCCTGCGCGACGGACGGGCCGTCGCTGTCAAGGTTCAGTACCCCGAGATTGAAGAGATCGTCCGAACCGACCTCGAAAACATCCGGCGCGGCTGTCAGATCTACGAACGCCTCGATCCCCAGCCCCTTGAGCTCTTGCCCCTGCTCACAGAGCTCACCTCCCACCTCGCGCTGGAGCTCGACTTCCGGCGCGAAGCGGACAGCGCGGACCGGGTGCGCGAGATCTTTCAGGACGACCCGTCTGTCGTGGTGCCGCAGATCCACCGCGAGTGGTCGACATCGCGGGTGCTGACGATGGAGCTTGTGGACGGAATCAAGGTGACGGATCTGGAGGCGCTGCGCCGGGCAGGCCTCGATCCCAGCGATGTCGTGCAAGAGCTGATGCGAATCTTCGTGCGAATGATCCTCGCGGCCGGCTTCTTTCAAGCCGACCCCCACCCCGGGAATCTCTTCGTGCGTCCGAACCATCAAATTGTGCTGATGGATTTCGGCCTGTCGAAGGAACTGCCTGAAGGCTTTGGACTTGGCCTTTTCGAACTCATGTTCTCGATGATGACGCTCAATGAGGCCGCGATGATCCGGGCCTTCCGTGAGCTCGGCTTTGCGACCAAGACCGGGGACCCAGCTCCCTTCCTGGAAATCGCACGTCGAATGATGCGCCGCAGTGACACCGGGCGCTTCGAGGGCGAGTTCACGGAGGAGATGACAGACGAGCTGTTCGAGGCCGTTCGCGAGAATCCCGTCGTCAAGGTACCGAATGATTTCGTGCTCGTGGGACGTGCCTTTTCTCTGCTCTCTGGCATCGCGCACACCCTCGGCCACCGCGCCAATGTGCTGGCGGCGATGGGTGCGAGGACCTAACCCGGGAGACGTCGAGTGCCTGACCTCTTGCTGCGGTCTGCGCCGGAAGACGCCGTCGCGCGCCTGACCCTTCATCGACCCGAGCGAAAAAACGCGCTCTCCATCGCGCTGCGCGACGAGATCAGCGATGCACTTTCGGCGCTCGCCGCGAATCCGGAGGTCAAGATCGTCGTGCTGACCGGGAGCGGCGATACCTTCTGCGCGGGCTTTGACCTCAAGGAGTTTGAAAGGGCCTCGGATCCCGAGTTCTCGCGCCGACTTTGGGCGTCGAGTGACCGCTACCACCGGGCGTGCCTCGAGTTTCCGCTCCCGCTCGTGGCTGCAGTGAATGGGCCAGCGATCGCCGGCGGGTTTGACCTCGCGGTGATGTGCGATTTGCGCATCGCCGTGCCGGAGACCTATTTCTCCCATCCAGAAATCGCCTTCGGCGACGTCCTGTACTCGCCGCTGCACGACCTCGCGGGTGCGGCTGTGGCGCGGGACCTGTGCCTGACCGGCCGACGCGTCGACGCGGAAGAGGCGCGGGAGCTCCGCCTCGTCTCCCGTGTGGTTCCGCGCGCCGAGCTCGACGACGAGGTCGCACGTTGGACAGCCATGATTGCGCGCGCACCGCGCGAAGTGCTGCTGCGGACCAAGGCCAAGGCGATCGCGCGCGCGCGCATCTCCGCCAACGGCACCCTCGACCTGTAGACCGCAGACCCGCGGCAAAGAGCGACCCGGTCGATCCGGCAAGCGGAGACCGCGGGACTAAGGTCTTAGGCTCGACCGATCTGACGCTGCGCTTGGTCGAGGTCGTCGCGGGTGAATCGGAAACGCAGAAGGGCGAACAAGGAGATGAGGTACCAGAGCGCTGGGAACCAAGAATACATCCACAGCATCCACATCTTCACCAGCTCGGTCTGGGGGACGCCCGGCGCGTACCCGACGTGCTCGAGCACCTGAAGCGCCGCAAAGCCCGTGATCGCATTTCCTGCCTTCGTGGCGAAGGACCAGATTGCGAAATAGGCGCCCTCGCGACGCAGACCGGTGCTGGCTTCGTCCGAGTCGATAAGATCGGCCACGATCGAGGGCGGCAACGCCAGGTAGTTGCCGAAGCTCATTCCGCCCACCACAAGAATCGCGGAGAAGAAGCCGACGGTGCCGGGTCCGAGCCAAAAGCAGGCCGCGCTTGTCCCCGTCGCGAGGACGATGGCGACAGCCCAGGTCGCGCGCTTTCCCGTGCGGCGGGCCATGCGGTTCCAGAGCGGCAGCGATGCCACGGCCGACAGGAAATAGAGGAGCAGATAGTACGACCAGGTCGGGAGCCAGGCCGGAACCGAGTCGGTCCACCAGCGGGGGGTTCCGATGATGTAGACCGCGACATAGATCACGAGGGTCGCAGGCACCGCACCGGCGATGGCGCTCGAAGCGAAGGCCGCGAGCAGCGCGCGAAACGGCCGATTCTCGAAGGTCGCGGCGATGCCGGCGTAAGGGTTAAGGGCGGGCCGCCCCTGAAACTCCGGGCGCTCGCGTGCGACCAGACCGGAAAAGAACAGGAAGGCCGCGGTCGCGGCGCCGAGGATCGCCCCCATCGCGGCATAACCGTGCCGACCGCCGTAGAGATGAATCAGATACGCGGGAAGGATCGTGGCCGCAAGGAGCCCAGTGAGGCCCCAGCCCTCGCGCACGGCGATCACGCGGGTGCGCTCGAGGTAGTCGTCCGTCAGTTCCGCGCCGAGGCTGTAATAGGGGATCGCGCCGATGGTCCAGATAAGGAACGTCAGCGTGTAAAAGCCGAGCATGTACACGAGCAGCCTGCCCTGCTGCCGCGCGGGATCCGCGAGCTCAGGCGGCGCGAACAGGAGATAGAAAGCGACGCCGAGCGGAATCGCGGCACCGACGATAAACGGGCGCCGGCGACCAAGACGTGTGTGGGTTCGGTCGGAGAGCCAGCCCATCACCGGATCCACGAAGGCGTCGAACAGGCGCGCGAACAGCAGTGCCCACGAAACGAGTCCCGCCGAGAGACCCACGTAATCGGTGTAGAAGAACTGCAAATTCACGGCCACGACAAGGCCAAGGAGCGAGAAGGCGAAGTTGCCAGCGCCATAACCAAGAACAGCCCGCAGGGGGAGGTTCTCGCGGCGCACCGACGTCGGTGCCAGCGGGACGGCGACGCTCACCTGCACAGTGTGCACGTCCCGTGGGCGACCTGGCAACCGGCGATTGCACTATTGTTGTTGAGCGGAAGCCCCGCGCCGAATCGACACACACACATCGAGGTGATGGTCGCCGCCGCCGAGGTACACGCCGCGCAGCGGCAGGACGTCGTCGTAGTCGCGGCCGTGACCGATCTTGACGTGCCGTGGTCCGATCTCCTGGCGGTTGGTGGGATCGAGGCCCCACCATCCGGCACCGGGAATCGCGACCTCCGCCCAGGCGTGTGTTTTGACCTTGACGCATTCGCCCTGAGGCTCGCCCTCGCTCTCGGAGCTCTCCGAGAAAAGGTACCCGGAGACGTAGCGCGCAGGAATTCCCAGGCTGCGGCACATCGCGATTAGCAGATGGGCAAAGTCCTGACAGACGCCTTTGCGGCCGCGCAAGATGTCGTTGACGTCGACTCCAACCGTGGTCGAGCCCGCGACGTAAGCCAGCGAACTTCCCACCATGCGATGGAGCGAGAGCACGACTCCGACGATGTCTGCACCCGCCGGCGCGGCTCGACGTTCCGCCTCCGCGCGCAGCGCCTCATTCCACGCCGTGTGGCGGGAGGCTGAGAGGTACTCGAGGTGAGCTTCCACGAACGCTGGATCCGAAAGGCGTTTCCAAGCCGGCGCGGCAGCCATGGGACCGGTGGGTCGGGTTTCGACCGAAGAGCGGGCGTGAATTGAGAGGCGATCATGCGGCGCCCGCGCGCCGAACGCATCGACGCGCGTGCCCCAGTAGTCGATGTAGGAATGAACGCGGGCCCCGGGCACAGTCCGCAGCTCATAGTGCAGGAGCGTCTGACGCGCATCGGTCGTCGGACAGGCCCGCAAGAGGTTCTGCGACTCCCATACCGGCTCGGGATACTTGAACTCACTCGTGTAGTCGATCTCGAAACGCATGCTTTCCTCACCGTTTCCTATGCAGATTCGAATACATGGAGTTCGGGCGGGGCGGCGGCCCGGAAGAAGTGGCGCTCGACAGCGTCTGCGACCGCGAGGATCCCCTGCTGGAGGGCATCGAGTGCGGCCGGCAATCCGCTCTCGACGACTTCATGCACATCCATGAACTCAAGGTCCGCCCGGAGCCGGCCGAGCAACCGCTCGGGCCGGGTCGGAGTGGTCTCCGCACCGAGGCGAACCAGCTCGGTCTCGCTGGCCCGGAGCGAGAACAGCACGCTGCGCGGGAACTCGCGGGAGAGCAGTAAGAACTCGAGCACATCCTGCGGTTCAATCTGCGCGCGGTGTGCCCGAAGGTACGCTTCGAAGGCTGAGACCGACTTTAGAACAGCCATCCAGTAGTGAAGGTCGGATGGAACGGCCGCCTGGTTGGAGCGGCCGAAGCGCACCGAGAGCAGGCGGCAGGTCATCTCCGCCCGCTCCAGCATCCGGCCAAGCAGCAGGAAGCGCCAGCCGTCGTCGCGAGACATGGTCTCGGCGGACACTCCGCTGATGGTTTGACAGCGGCTCTTCACGAACCTGTACAGCTGGTACGGCTCGCGTTCGAGGTCGGCTCGCAGATCGCGCGCGCGCAATTCGAGGAAAAGGGTGTTGATCGCCTCCCAGAGCTCGGTCGAGATGCGCTCGCGAACGTTGCGCGCGTTGTCACGGGCACGCGCCACCGAGCGCACGATGCTGCCCGCGTTCTTAGGGTCCAGCACCAGGAACTCTGTCACCGCGGAGTCGGTGATCGGCACGCCCTTGGCTCCGAATACCTGGTCGAGATTGAGCAGCTCGAGGAGCTCGCGCCACGCGCTCTCGGCATTGAGAAGCGGCGACTCGAGCAGGCCGTGGTAGGTGACGTCAAGAAGTCGCGCGGTGTCCTCGGCACGCTCGATGTAGCGCCCGGCCCAGAAGAGGTCTTCCGCATGCCGCGCCAGCATCATACCGACTCCCCGTTTTCGTCTGCCGCGAGCACCCAGGTATCCTTCGATCCGCCGCCCTGGGAGGAGTTCACGACGAGAGAGTCCTTGCGAAGCGCGACGCGCGTCAGGCCGCCGGGAATGACCTCGATCTTCTCCCCCGTAAGGACGAAGGGCCGCAGATCGATATGGCGCCCTTCGACCCGGCAACCGTCGCGTTGGGCGTCATCGAGGAGCGTCGGATGGCGCGAGAGCGCAACGACCTCCTGCGCAATGTAGCCGCGGGGCTTCGCCTCGACCGCCTTGCGCACCGCAGCGAGCTCTTCTTCCGTCGCCTTCGGCCCGATCACGATCCCGTACCCCCCAGACGCGTCCACCGGTTTGATGACGAGTTCGTGGAGTCGCGAGAGCGCTTTCGCCCGTTGGTCAGGCTCCCACAGCAGGTAGGTTTCGACGTTCGGGAGGATCGGTTCCTCGCCGAGATAGAACCGAATGAGGGCCGGGACATAGGCATAGACCGCCTTGTCGTCCGCGACACCGTTCCCGATCGCATTGGCGAGGCTGACATTTCCTGCGCGTGCCGCAGCCAGCAGACCCGGCACGCCGAGAATCGAGTCGCTGCGAAAGACCGCGGGGTCGAGAAACTCGTCGTCGACCCGGCGATAGATCACATCGACGCGGGAGAGGCCGCGTGTCGTGCGCATAAACACGACGTGATCGTCGACCACAAGATCGCGACCCTCCACCAGCTCGATACCCATCTGCCGCGCGAGAAAGGCGTGCTCGAAGTAGGCGGAGTTGTAGATGCCCGGCGTCAGCACCACGATCCGCGGCGGATCCGAGGCGCTGGCCGGTGCGAGGTTGCGCAAGGCTGACAGAAGCGACGCTCCATAGTGGTTCACCGGGCGGACACGGTGCTGCGCAAAGACCAGCGGAAGGACGCGCGTCAGCGTTGCGCGGTTCTCGAGCACATAGGACACGCCGCTCGGCGTGCGCAGGTTGTCCTCGAGTACGCGGTAGGTGCCGCAGGCGTCGCGCACGACGTCAATGCCGGCAACCACGCAGTGCGCACCTCGTGGCACTGGGATCCCGTAGGCCTCCCGGCAAAAGCCCGCGGACGACTGGACAAGCCAGATCGGGATCACGCCGTCGCGCAAGGCCGCGCGTTCGCCGAGGTACAGGTCCTCGAGGAAGCAGTTAAGCGCCCGCACACGCTGGACAAGCCCGCGTTCGACGTGGCGCCACTCGTCCGCGGGAATGATTCGCGGGATCAAGTCGAGGGGCCACGTGCGCTCGATGCCCTGCGCTTCGCCGTAGACGGCAAAGGTGATGCCAAGGTTCCGGAGGATCGTGTCGCGCAGACGCGCCCGGCGGAGAAGTTCATCCGGGGGGAGCGCTCGAAGGCGTTCTACGAGAGGCCGGTAGTGTGGCCGGATCTCGCCTTGCGGATCAAAGACCTCGTCGAAGAAGTCCCCGCGCTGGTAGTCCGTGAAGAGATCCGAGGTCATCGGGAGCCGCCTGGAACAGTTCTAAGCAAGGAGCGTGCCCCGTAGGGGAAGTGCGCCCTGCGCTGCCCAGGTACGGCACCTGAGAGTCGCGTTGGCTCTGCCTTGCCGGTGGGCAAGGCCTGCGTGCGGCGCAGGCGTGCAGCCCTCGGCACATCCCGTCCGGAGTCGGCGCGGTCTCGCCCCTAGGGGAGGCTCAGCCGAGGTATGAGAGATCCGGGCGCAAGACCGTCATCTGCCGCTCGGCCCGCTGGAGGGCGTCGATTCCCTTGCGGTAGATGCGGTCTCCTTCGCCGGCGCCGAAGGCGCGAATGAGCAGCTCCTGGGGCGGGAGCACCTGATCGAGCTCCTCGACGCGCTGGATCGGCCGCACCGTCCAATAGGTGCGCAAATCGCCGATCACGGTCTGGTAGGCATACAGGCGGCTCGGATCGTCCGCCTTGGGAATCGCTTCGGCGACCTTCCCAATCAACTCCTCGCAAGCCGGGATGCTGCCAGGTCGCGCCCTCAGAAAGGTGACGAGCGTAAGAGCCGGTGGCGCCGTGCTCCCCTGTGGGGCGTAGCTCAGGTCCGGCCGGTCATGCGACACAGTATAGCGTAGCTCGGCCAGGCACTCGGCCATCTCATGGTAGAGCTTCGTTCCTTCGCGCTCGCCAAATAACCGCGCCATATAGGCCGGCGGCGGGTCTTGTTCACCGAGCGCTGCCCAGTCCGCATGCTCCTGAACGAAGTACAGCGTCCCGATCGATCCGAAGGCCACTTCCTGCGCCTGCCAGTGTCCGCCCTCCCTCCGCTCTGCCGCGCGCTGTGCGATGCGGCGAACGCTTTCCTCGTACAAATGAGAACGTTCCGGGCGCACCCGGACGGAGAGCACGTTGAGAAGCGCCATCGGGAAACCTCCCTGGCGGTGCGGGGGCGTTGCAGGCGCGCTAAACGTACGGAACTCCGCGCGCAACCGCCCGCCCCTCGAGAGTTGGGCAGCCCACCCGAGGGCCGAAAGCGCCGCTCGGCTCGCGCAGGGGAGCCCGCTCCGAGGCGGCGGAGCGCCGCCGCCTCCCTATACTGCCGGCGCTGTCATTTCGGGCGGAGGGGTTCGTGGCGCGGATTCTCCGACGCATCGCCCTTGTGATCGGCCTCGCCCTGGCCGTGCTGGCCGTATTTGGCTTGGGATGGATCCGCTCGCTCCGCAGCGAGACGATCTCCCGAGACGTCACCTGCATCTTCGGGCTCGGCGGGAACGTCGGCGTGCTTCGGACCTCTGAAGGAGCGGTGATCGTCGACACCATGACGTTTCGCATGCAGGGAGAACGCATCCGGGAGCTCGCCGAGGAGCTCGGCGGTGGCCCTGTCCAGGCGGTGCTGAACACGCACTGGCACCGGGATCATACCCACGGCAATCCCGCCTTCCCGCCGGGGACCAAGATCGTCGCCACGCAGCGCACACTCGAGCATCTGCGGAACCGCGACGCCGACTACTGGACGGGCGCTGCCGCCGGTACGCTCCCAAATGAGACATTTACCGACGAGCACGAGCTCAGAGTTGGTGGCAAAACGATCCGCGCCGTGCACCTCGGTCGCGGACATACCGACGGCGACATGGTGGTGCTGTTTGTCGAGGATCGCGTTCTTCATGCGGGCGACCTGTTCTTCAACGGCCGCTATCCGAATATTGACCTCGCTTCCGGGGGCTCGGTCAAGGAGTGGGGCGACACCCTCGACCGTGTGCTGGCGCTCGACTTCGACCGGGTCATCCCAGGTCACGGCCCCGTGTCGGACCGGGCCGGGCTGATCGCGTTCCAGCGCTTCATTCGCCAGTTGTGGCAGGTGGGCGCCGACGCTGCGGCCAAGGGCCAGTCGCTTGCGGAAGCGCAGCACTCGCTCGCCCTCACTGCGGACCAAGGATACGAAGTCATGGCCATCCCCTTTGTCATGCGGCTCGATCGCAACTTCGCGATCGAGCGCGCCTGGCAGGAGGCCACGGGTGCGGTGAAGCCGGACGGGAAGTGACAGAGACAGCGGGAGGCTCAGGATGAAGGATCTGTTCTCGATCGCAGGCAAGGTTGCACTCGTCACGGGGGGAGGCCGCGGCATCGGCCTCATGATCACGCGGGGCTTCGTCGAAGCCGGCGCGAAGGTCTATATCGCGTCGCGAAAGCGCGAGGAGTGCGAGCGCGTGGCGGCAGAGCTGTCACGGCACGGCGAATGCGTCGCCTTCGGCGCCGATCTCGGGACGGAGCGCGGCTGCCGCGGTCTTGCCGATGCCGTTGCTGAGCGGGAGAGTGCCCTTCACGTGCTGGTCAACAACTCCGGAGCGAACTGGGGCGCTCCGATCGCTGAGTTTCCGGACGCAGCCTTCGACAAGGTCATGAACCTGAATCTAAAGAGCGTGTTCCACTTGACGCGCTTCTGCTTGCCGCTGCTCGAGAAGGCGGCGCAGCCCGGAGATCCTGCGCGCGTGATCAACATTGGCTCCATCGACGGCCTCCACGTTCCTGCCTTCGAGACCTATGCCTATTCGGCCAGCAAGGCAGCGGTACATCATTTGACGCGGGTGCTGGCGCGCCAGCTCGGGTCCCGCAACATCACGGTCAACGCGGTCGCGCCGGGTCCGTTCGAAAGCAAGATGATGGCCGAAACCCTGGAACGCTTTCACGACGTGATCGTGAACTCCTGCCCACTCCGTCGCATCGGCGAACCCGACGATATGGCGGGTGTAGCGATCTACTTGGCATCGCGCGCCGGATCCTATGTCACGGGGGCGGTGATCCCCGTAGACGGGGGGATCGCAACAACGCTCTGACTGCGGGCGTTGCGAGCGACGATGCGGCGTCCCTCTCTCCACCCACTCCTCGCGCTCCTCGGCGTGCTTTCTCTTGGCGCCTGTCACGGCGAAACGCTGCAAGACTGGAAAACGCCGGAAACCATCCACTCCGCCTTCGACTTCAAGCGCGATACTTTCGCCTTCGCCAACGAGACCGTCTTTGAGTACAAGTTCCCCCCTCTCGAAGAGCGCGCCGAGGCGGAGACACGAGGCCAACTCGGACTACACCCTGCGCTGCTTCGTGATGACCCGCTCCGCTCGTCAGTTCTTCCAGCATGCCCGCTTCGACCCGACACAGCACATGGTGAGCGATGCAGCGTACGCCGAGCTCGTTCGGCGGGTCGTCGCGACGGATCCTCGCGAGGATCGACCGAACGATCCCGCGATCGTGATTCCCGGCTACCCGAACCTGCGTGCGTTCAGTGCGGCGCGCGAGCAGGTGGTCAAGGAGCAGCTCGGAGGCGCGTGATTGCAGCGTGGCAACTGGCGGATAATGTTCCCCTTCCCCGCGCAGCAGCAGCAGACGACGGCCGCGGAGCTCGTCGAGTCCTTGCAGCAAAATCGGCCTCCCGTGGTGCACGCGGTCACACACTCGCTGTCGATCAATCATGCGGTGCTGCTGTTTGGTGCAGTGCTTCATCGTGACACCATTTCCTTCGCGATGTATGACCCGAATGATCCTCGGGCCCCGCTCAGAGACGGGGGATTTGCTGCGTGCGGCGGTGAGCGCCCTTGCGCAGTCTCTTCGAGGAGCCGGATCCCGCTCCTTTTCAGCGATTTCAGCTTGTTGCCGAGCCGTGCGGTGGGACTCCTCGCCCGGCCGTGCTAACTCCTTCGGAGTGTCTGTCCCCGGGCGTGTGCAGAGTGCTTTGCTGTTTTCCGACGTCCACCTCGGCTGGGCGATCTGTTCTCGACATCACGCGCACTGGCTCCGTCACCTCTCCGAAGCCGTTGACGACGCGGAGCTGGTGGTGATGAACGGCGACGTGGTCGACGGCTTCCGGCAAGTTCAGCGCGCGGGTGAAGAAGAGCTTGTGGCGCAGCTCGCGGAGCTGGCGGAAGGCTGGCGAAGGGAGGGGCGCTGCGTCGTCTACATCGAGGGCAACCACGATGCGCTTCCGGGTCCATCGTCGCGCCTGCTCCCCGACCGCTGGCGCCTCGATTTCGAAACGCAGACGGGAGAACGCGTTCGAGTTCTCCACGGCCATCGTTTCTCAGCGTCTGAGACGCTCTGGGAGAGTTACGATCGCGTGGGGCGCGGCCTCCTTTCGCTGGAGAATTTCGTCTACGGGCGATCCGCCACGCTGCGTTCGCTCTATCGATTCGGTCCGGGCTGGCTCGTTTCCGCCGTGGGCGCCCTCGAGTGCTTTCTTGGACGCAAGGCACTGCCAAGGCGCCTCGCGCCGCTCATCGACGGGGTCGATGTTCTCGTGCATGGCCATATCCACTACGGGCCCGGCCGGGGTCGCATTGGCGACGTTCCTACCTGGAGAACCGGCTCGTGGGTCTCTCCCGGGCACCTCAGGACCGCCGATCGCATGCTGCGCTACCGCAGCGGCCGGTTCGAGCGAATTGGCTGGTCCGGGGGGCGCTGGCGCGCCTTCGACGACGGCCGATGATCTCGCGGACCCACTCCAAATCGGAGCACCGGCAATAGAAGGGGCATGAAGGCAGCAAGCAGTGCACCCCCGATTAGGTCAATCACGTAGTGGAGCGACAGATAGACGGTGGAAAAGACAATGCCCACCACGAGCAAACTCATCGGAAGACGCCATCTCGGGAAGAGCCGCCAGCCGAGCGTGAAAAGAACGATCGACACGGCGGTGTGTCCACTCGGAAAGGCATCGAGTTGATTGAATTCGACGGCGTGAAGGAACCAGCGCAACCCCCTGCTTAGCCCTGCGCCCCCCAGAACCGTGGCTTCACGATCGATCGGGATCCGCGGACCCAACGTCGGGGTCACGAAGTAGCAGACGTAGGATACGAGAAAGGTGGCCACGACGGTGAACACGAAGGCATCGAACTCCATCCGCCTCCCGGCCCGGTAGAGCGCGACGCCCATCACGAGGGGAATGACGTAGTAGCTGAAGTAGAGAAGCGCCGCGGCATCGCTGAGCCACCAGGGCCTGCCCAGTGCGCCGTACCATGCCGCCGCAAGCCCGGGGAAGAGCTCGCGATCGAGCGCAGCGAGTCTCGCGTCCCAAAGGATCGGGTTCACCGCGGCGATCACGGGACCGGTCAGGCTGAAGGTGCACACCACCATGGGAACTGGGAAGAAGTCGTGGATCACGCGACCGAGCCCCGAGCGTGCACCCCAAACGGCAACTCCGACGACGGCGATTGCCAGGATGCCGATCCCCAAGAGCAAAAAACCCGACTTCGGATCGCTCCAGACGGCAAGAGCAGCAAGGCCAGCGAGATAGGCGAGGGTGAGCCGATCCGTGGCCGTGAGAAGGTCAAGCGGAGCCCTTGCCGATCCCTCTTGCGAGCCGCGGTCGGGCCTTTGCTCTTGCGGAAGTCTCTCCCGCGGCGCCCCCCCCTCGGCCTCGCATCTGCCGAGGTCCCTTGTGCTCACGGGGCCCTTCCAGGAGAGCTATCGCGCACGCTTCGCCTGCGCCCTTCGCGCTTGCTCTTTCTCCTGAAGCTCCACGAGACAACGCCAGAGGCGGAGATGAGGGGGGAGCGGCGGTCTCACAACTCATTCCTCTCGATCCACTTCGCGACGACAGGGGATTCGTGCTCCGCAAACGCATCGAGGAGCGCAGTCGGCTCCCTGGCGACGAGGACGAGTCCCCGGTGAACCTCCTTCACAAAGCGCTCCTCCACTGCGCGATCGAGGAACATGAGCAGCGGGGTGAAATAGCTCTCCACATCGAGCAGCCCGCAGGGCTTTCGGTGAAGCCCGAGCTGCGCCCAAGTCACGATCTCAAAGAACTCCTCAAGCGTTCCCATGCCGCCGGGGAGGGCGATGAAGCCATCCGAAAGATCCGCCATCACGGCCTTGCGCTCGTGCATGGATCCCACAATGCGGAGCGCTGTCAGACCCTCGTGCGCGATCTCCTTCTTGGCCAGTGCTTCCGGAATCACACCGACGACAGAGCCTCCCGCCTCAAGCGCGGCGTCCGCGAGAATGCCCATCAGGCCGACACTCGCGCCCCCATACACGAGACCGATGCGACGCTCGGCGAGCGTGCGGCCCAAGAGAGCGGCCGCCGCACGAAAGGACGGGCGCCCTCCCAGGCTGGAACCGCAGAAAACGCAAATCCGCTTCACGTCGTGCGCTCCGGAGTCTCTGCTGCGACACACTACCCGACAGGACAACCGCTGCGCTCGCGCGCACACCCAGAACTGCACGCCCCTCAAGGAACTCAAGCAGCTCCCCCCGCGCGCGGCGACACTCGAAGAGAGATGGCGGCATCACAAGGGGTGGCCGCGCGCGCTACCGGTTCCCAGTGGGCCGACGCGCCCCGTCGGCCGCGTCGCCAAGAGGACCCGGGCCGTCCTCCCCGCGCGTCCCTTTGGAGCTCGTCGACAGCGGCTCCTCGCGTGCGAACTTGACGAGGCGGCCGCCCTCCAGCCGCGTCCCCGGCTCGAGCGCGTTCGCGATAGCGATCTGTTCCGGGCTCCAGACGTTGCGGACGCGCGCGCCGAGTTCCTCGATGGTCTCTCCGGCGAGAGCCTTGGCGAGTCGCAAACGCCTTTGCAAGATGCGTGCGCGCTCAGCCGGCGAAAGCGCACCGAAACTCTCGGCAGTCTTTTCGAACTCGGGCGCGCGCTCTTTGAAGACGGAGGCGCGGGCGAGTCCAGTCACGCGATAGATCCCCTCTCGGTAGGCGATGAAGCTGAGCAGGACCGGCACCCCTCCGCCCTGGGTCTGCGCCACGCCGAGCACGCGGAAGGCTTCAAGCCCGGAAACGAGCAGGGCTCCAGACTGCGACACGTCGATGCGTTGCGCTGCGACGAATGCCTCAGCCGCGGCTCGCGGGTCCGTCCCCCGCCCCTCAAACTCGAGGGCGACCACCGCATCCTGCGTCGGGGAGACGGCTCCCACAGCCGTTCTGCCGTTGCTCGTCTTCCACTCCTCCGGGAATCGGATGTGGAAGGCCAGCTCGGGATGCAGGAAGGTCGTCTCTTCGAAAATGCCTTGACGGGCATCCGCACCCAGGACGAGCCCGTCGAGCTTCTCGAGAAACGCCGCGCGCGAAGGAGCAAGGGGCTTTCCCGGTGAGGTCGCGAGCTCGCCCGCGAATGTTTCCGTGGTCGACACGCGCTCGGGCGTCGAGGGGTGCGAATCGAAGAAGCTCGCACGCCTCGACCCCTTCGCTTCGTAGGTCGTCTCCCTTTCGAGTGTGGTGAGAAACGCGGTCATTCCAGCGGGGCCGTAGCCTGCTCGCGCGGCCAACTCTTGGCCGAGCTTGTCCGCTTCCTGTTCTTGATCTCGGCTGTAGGCGGCAAGAAGGCCAGAGGTCGCGGTTTGGCCGATCGACCCCACGAGCGCTGCGGCCTGGCTCCCTCCCACGATCCCCGCCGCCAAGGCGGTGAGGCCCGTTAGGAAACTCCCGGGGAGGGCACGGGTCTCGCGCTGGGCCGCGTGGCGCGCCAGCACGTGGCCGATTTCGTGACCGAGCACGTTCGCGAGCTCGTCCTCCGAGTTCGAGATCGCGAGCAGACCGCGAGACACATACACATAACCACCCGGAAGCGCGAAGGCGTTGGGCTCCTGCATGTCCACCACGTGGAACTCAAAATGCTGATCGGGGCGAACCGAAACCCGAACCAGGCGCTCGCCGACGGCGCCAACGTACGCGGCGAGTTGCGGGTCATCGACGAGCCCCATCTCCTGAATCACCTGGTCCGCGGCTTCGCGTCCGAGCTGGGCTTCGCGTGCCTCCGACATCAGAATCAGCTGCGGCTTGCCCGTCGCAGGATTGATCGCGCACCCCGCCGCGACAACGAGTGCAGTCGCGGCAACGAAAAGACGCGACGCAAAAAAATTGGCTCGTGCGCGCATCTCACCCTCCGTGGCTATGATCGCCGATGATGGCCTTAGCCGCCTCCTTTCGCGCGCTCCGCGCTCCTCTTCTAGCCGCGCTCTGCGCTCTTCTTGCAGGGCTCCCCCCCTCTCAGGCGGGCGCCCAAGGCATGCTGAACCACCCGCTCCCAAAAGGCCCGCGTCCCCTGCACGAGATTGCGGCGAATGCAGATGCGATCGCGATCGGAACCGTCGGCAGTGTCTCCGAAAGCCGCATCCGGGTGCACGACGCCATCGACGTGACTGGACCCGTCCCTTCCGACTTTGACGTGAAGCGTGCTCCGTCCAACGCACCCGTCTTCCAGACCGGCGATCGTGCTCTATTTTTTTTGCGCGGAGCCCGTCCCCCCTATCTCCTTGCCGACGATCCGAAGGAAAACATCGTGATCCCCGCCGGCGGCGAGGTGGAGTGGATCCTTGCCATGCGCACTTTCGCGGACGCGCGCCACGATCCCGCTCAGCTCCGGACGCTCTACTTTGCGTGGATCGACGGGGAAAACGGAACGTTGCGGGATCTGGCGGTGCGCGGCCTTGCAGATCCGGCGGCGCCCTTTCAGCCGATCTCGCCAGATCTCTTGACGGAAAGGGCGCGGCGCGCGCTGGACCCGGCGGCCAGCTCCGCGGTGCGCGAGGCCTCCGCGAGCGTGGCGCTGCTCTCCGCCGAGAGCTACGCACGCTTGCTCCACGATGTGCTTGAGCCCGGTGCTGCCATCGATGCAGGCGTGTACGAGACGGCGTTGCAGGGTGCGCTCTTGCGGCGGCCCGATGCGCTCGAGCTCAGCGCGGCCCTCGGCCGTGGGCTGCGCAGCGAGGATGCGGCGGTCCGGACGATCGCCGTCCGTTACGCGGCGAATGTCTCGGATCCCGCGCTCGCAAGCGAGGTGGAAAAGCTGGCCGAGCAAGACCCCGATCCGGGCGTGCGACAAGCCGCGGCCCGGGCGCTCGCCAGCAAGCGCGAGCGCTAGGCCGTGACGACCTCGATGACAGGCGTGGTGAGGCTCTGGCGCATGAGGACCTCCTGGGCACGAATCCCTTCCTTAGGCTCCGTGCGGCGGTGAGAGCCGTCCGGCAGAATCACCCGGGCCTTCAAATCGTCACGCAGGTACACATCCAGAATGCCTTGGAGGCGCTCGCAGAGGGCGGGCGCGCGGACCCGGCACATCACCTCAACCCTGCGGTCGAGGTTGCGGGGCATCCAGTCGGCGCTCCCGATCCAGAACTCAGGCTCTAGTCCCGTGTTCTCAAAGCGCACAACGCGGCTGTGCTCCAGGAAACGGTCCACGATGGAGCGGACGCGGATATTTTCCGACACGCCCGGGAGGCCCGGCCGCAGGCAGCAGATGCCACGCACGATGAGGTCGATCGAGACGCCCGCCTGCGAGGCCCTGTAGAGCGCGCGGATCACCTCTTCGTCCTGGACCGCGTTCAACTTCGCCACGATGCTTCCCGGCCGACCGGCGCGCGCATTCTTCGCCTCGCGATCGATGCGTTCCAACATGCCGCGTCGCAGGGTAAAGGGTGCAACCAAGAGATTCTGAAACTCCGGAGGGCGTCCGAGGCTCGTGAGCGTGTTGAAGACCGTCGCCACCTCTGCAGTCACTTCCGGATCGGCGGTAAAGATCCCAAGATCGGTGTAGATGCGTGCGGTCGCAGGATTGTAGTTGCCGGTCCCAAGGTGCACGTAGCGGCGGATCCCGTCTTCCTCCCGCCGTACCACAAGCGACAGCTTGCAATGGGTCTTAAGACCGACCAGGCCGTAGACGATCTGGATGCCAGCCTCTTCCATCCGCCGGGCCCAGCGGATGTTCGCCTCCTCATCAAAGCGTGCCTGGAGTTCCATCACCACGGTCACCTGCTTGCCGCTTTCTGCCGCAAACACGAGGGCGCGCGCGATGGGAGAATCGTGGCTGGTACGGTAGAGCGTTTGCTTGATCGCAAGCACGTCAGGGTCCCGCGCGGCCATGTCGATGAAGTCGACGACGCTTGAGAATGAATCAAATGGGTGATGCAGGAGCACGTCGCCTCGGCGGATCACCTTCAGGACATCCTCGGATTCACGCAGCAACGGGTGGACCGGCGGGATGAAGACTGGAGCCTTGAGCTTGTCGTTGTCTTCGAGGCGCACGAGTTCTTGGAGCCGCGAAAGATTGACGGGGCCCTGGCACTCCTGCAGGTCCGAAGGCTCGAGGGAAAAGACCGAAAGCAGCGCGTGTTTCAGGCGATCGCCGACGGGTGTGCGCACCTCAAGCCGGACTGCCTCGCCGCGCCGGCGCCGCCGCAGCTCCTGCTCGATTGCCGTGAGCAGGTTCTCAACCTCCTCCTCGTCCACGTACAAGTTGCTGTTCCGGGTGACCCGGAATGCCGTGTGGTCAAGGATCGGGATGCCCGGGAAGAGCCTGGGCAGGCTCCAGCGGATTACGTCCGCCAAGAAGACGTAGCAGCGCTGCCCGTTGCGCGGGGGCAATCGCACGATGCGCGCGAGGACGCTCGGGGCCTGGACCACGGCGAGCCGCTCAGGCTGCTCGGAATCGTCGGTCCGCAGAAGCGCGGCGATCGACAGGCTCTTGCTCGAGACGTGAGGGAAAGGATGGGCGGGGTCGACGGCAATTGGGGTTAGGACCGGGAACACTTCGCGGTCGAAGTACGCCGTGAGCCACGCGGCGTCCTCCGGCTCGAGCGCCGTCGGCCGAACGATTCGGACGTTCTCCTTCTCGAGCGCAGGAAGGAGCTCATGCAGCCAGCAGTCGTATTGCTCCGCCACCATCTCGCGGATCGAGATATCGATCGCGTGGAGCGCTTCGGCGGGAGACAGACCGTCTGGGTTGCGATCTGCGACTCCTGCTTCGGCCTGCTGGCGCAGACCCGCCACTCGCACCTCCAGGAACTCAGACAGGTTCGAGTCCACGATCGCCAAGAATTTCATGCGCTCGAGCAGCGGGTTCTGGGGGTCGCGGGCCTCCTCCAGAACGCGGCGGTTGAAGCCGAGCCACGAGAGCTCCCGGTTCGTGAACCACTCCGGGTGGCTGTCGGAGCGGGCGTCTTGCGCCTCGCTTGTGACGGGCATGGTCGATTTGATCGGCTGAACGGAGGCCACGGTGGATTCCTTCGCGCCGGCGCGCCCTAGCGCTCCCCCGCCCCCGGCTCAGTGACATAGCGGCGGTGGGCTCTCACTTGCAAGAAGCGGTCATCCGGAACGCCAAAGGGGTCGGTGGCGCGCGGATCGGGCATCCAGGCGGTCAGGAAGCCGTCGCGACCGCGGGCGTGGTGCACGCAGCCGGTGTCCAGACCACGCAACCGCTTGGCGACGTGGAGTCCCTGCAAGGACCAGTGCCCATACACGATGCCGTAGGGGTGACCCCTCGCGCTCCAGCGCCGGTGCCATGCGTCCTGGGGGTCGGGGGGCTCGTCTTTCGACCAGCTCCCACGGCCGTCCACGCTTCGGATACAGGTGAACCGGTCGAGGACGTCCCGGTCCGTGTCGGTGGCCCGCGCCGCCCCGAGGAGCCCCCAAGCCGTCTCCGGGTCCGCCGCTCCCAGCCGTTCTTCCACGCGCCGCGCCCGCTTCTCGATCTCCGGCAGATCCCAGTCCGGGTGGACACCCGCGTGGACCATGGCGAAGGGTCGGCTCCCGAGAACCCCGGTTTCCACCAAGGGACGACGGCGGAGCCACTCCACCCAGAACGAGAGGTCCGGTGAGTCCAGAATGTCGTGGAAGGTATCGAGGGGCCGCAAGGGGCGGTGGCCAAGGGCAGACTGCAAGAGTCCCACCTCGTGGTTGCCAAGCACGTAATGGGCGCGGCCACGCTCGACGAGGCCCGCGACCCGCTCGAGCAGACGCAGGTTCTCGGGTCCCCGGTTCACCAGGTCGCCCACCAGCCACAGTTCATGGCGGTCCCCAAAGCGACAGCGAATCCGGCCGAGCAGCTCTTCGAACTCGACAGCGCAGCCCTGAACATCACCGATAAACACGGGTTGCACGGCGCGAGCTTAGCGATTCCCCAGCTAAGATGAGCCCCCCGGAGGCCCTGTCACGGGAACTTCTTCTGGAAAGCGTCCCCGAAGCGAAAACGACACCCGGGAGGTGGGCATGGAGTGGAATCTGGCGGACCTGTTTGAACTCGTGGCAGACACCTGTCCGGAGCGCGTAGCGCTGCAACACGGGCTCGATGGTGTCACCCGCACCTGGCGTGAAATCGAGCGCCGCACCAACGCCCTCGCCCGCCACTTCTCAAGCCCGCATAAGGCTGGTGCCAAGATCTCGATCTACTCTCACAATCGGCCGGAGTTCATTGAAACGCTGATCGGCGCCATGAAAGCACGCCTGGTCCCGGTCAACGTGAACTACCGCTATCTCGAAGATGAGCTCGTCTATCTCTTCGACAACTCCGACAGCGAGATCGTGGTCTACGAGGCGACCTATGCCGGTCGCATCGCCAAGGTGCGCGATCGCGTCCCTCGCGTGCGGGAGTGGATCGAGTTTGAAGACGGCGCACCCGGCAATTCGTTTGCGACGCCCTACGAACAGATCGCGGGACTGGGAGCAGAACGCCTGGACATTCAGCGCAGCCCCCGCGATCTGCTCTTTCTCTATACAGGCGGCACCACGGGCATGCCGAAGGGGGTGATGTGGGAGCAGTCCGCCCTGTTCCGCAGCATCGGCGGAGGCGGGAATGCGGTGCTGGGTGAAAAGGCCTCGGAGTCGGTGGAGCAACAGCGCGGTCGCATCCAAGAGCAGGCGCGCAGTCAGCGTCTTCTCCCCGGCAGCCCACTCATGCATGGAACGGGGCTCTTTACCAGCTTCACTGCGCTCGGCGGCGGCGGCTCTGTGGTGACCTTGCGCTCGCGTTCTCTGGACCCAGAGGAGCTCTGGAGCACGGTCGAAGGGCGTCGCGTGCAAGCGCTCTCGATCGTCGGGGACGCCTTTGCAAAGCCGATGCTCCGCGCCCTTGAGACGCATCCAGGCCGCTGGGATCTGCGGTCGTGCGTTCTCATCGTGTCTTCCGGCGTCATGTGGAGTCCCGAAGTGAAGCGCGGCCTGCTCGAGCAGCTGCCCCATGCGATCCTTTTCGACTCGTTCGGATCGAGTGAGGCCACAGGCTTTGGGGCTGAAGTGACGACCAAGGACTCGGAGACCAAAGTCGGGAAGTTTCGGCTCGGCCCCAACTGCAAGGTCTTCGCAGCCGACGGCCGCGAGGTCCGTCCCGGGAGCGGTGAGGCCGGGTTTGTCGCGCGGAGCGGCCCCATCCCCATCGGCTACTACAAGGACGAGAAGAAGACGGCCGAGACCTTTCGCACGATCGGCGGCGAGCGCTGGTCGATCCCGGGCGACTGGTGCACGGTCAACCAAGACGGAACCCTGAACCTTCTCGGCCGGGGCTCTGTGTGCATCAACACCGGCGGAGAAAAGGTCTACCCCGAGGAGATCGAGGAATCGCTGAAACAGCACCCGGCGGTGTATGACGCCGCGGTAGTAGGGTTGCCCGATGAACGCTGGGGGGAGGCCGTGACGGCCCTCGTCGAACTGCGCGCAGGGAGCGCGCCGACACAGGAGGAGCTGCGCGCACACGTGCGCGAGCGGCTCGCACCCTACAAGGCCCCGAAGAGTGTGCTCTTCGTCGATTCGATCGGCCGCGCCCCCTCGGGCAAAGTCGACTACAAGGCGCTCAAGGCACGGGCACGCGAAGCCTTGGGAGTCGCATGATGTCGGGCCTCGGAGTCTCGCCGGATGCACGGAGCGAAATGCGCGGGCGCGAAAGCGCGGCGCGGGGGTGCGGCCACGCCGCAGCCTGCCCCCCGGCCGATCGACCGGCCGGACCTACAGCCGCGTTGGCGGGCTAACCCAGCGTGGCCGAAGTCCTCGTGCTCCAGCACGTGGCACCCGAGACCGCGGGGCGGATCGGCGATGCCGTCGCCGCGGCGGGCCACTCGCTGCGCGTCGTGCGCTCCTTCGCAGGCGAGCCCGTGCCGAAGTCGCTCGAAGCGGTGGCCGGGCTCGTCGTGATGGGCGGCCCCATGGGCGTCTACGAGCGCGACCGGTTCCCCTACCTAAACGACGAGCTACGGCTCATCGAGCAGGCGCTCCGCAGCGAGCAACCCCTGCTTGGCGTGTGTCTTGGCAGCCAGCTGCTGGCCCACGCACTCGGTGCCGACGTGCGTCCGGGTGCAGCCAAAGAGATTGGGTGGCATGGGTTGACGCTCTACGAGACGGCGGCGACCGATCTGCTGCTTTCAGGCGCACCGCGCGCGTTCACCGCTTTCCACTGGCACGGCGATGTGTTTGACCTGCCGGCAGGCGCAGTGGGCCTCGCGTGCTCCGCGCGGACTGCCTGGCAAGCGTTCCGCTATGGCGGGAAGGCGTGGGGGCTTCTCTTCCACATGGAAGTGACGGAGCCGATGGTGGCCGGCATGGTGCAGGCCTTTCCCGATGAGCTTGCGGGCGCGGGACTCGAGGGTCAGGAGATCCTCGCGCACGCGGCCTCCCACCTCCCGACCCTGGAGCGCATCGCAACCCATGCCTTTGCGCGCTGGGCGACGCTGCTTTAGCCAGCTCTTACGAAGACGGGCTTTAGCGTGGGCCGCGCAAGAGCCTCCGCGGCTTCGTGCCAGGGCACAACCTCTGAGTTCACGAGCTCGGGATGAAAGCGCCCGGACGCGACGAGCTCAAGCACGTGCGGAATCTCAGCCCGTGCGTTGACGCGCCCCGTGAAGAAGCGGACACCTCGCGTGTACATATCGAGCAGCGGAAGGGGCGTCTCCGCAAAGTAGATCCCGAGGCTCGTGCACACTCCGTTGGGTTCCAGCGAGCGCAACGCACAGGCCAGTCCCGCAGGATCCTTGCTGTCGTCCACCGTAATGGCGTACGCACCCGCCCGCTTCGGCGGCGGGCCCTCGATCGCATGGGCGCCAAGGGCCTCAGCGATTCGCAGGCGGCCGGGATCTGTATCGAGGTAGTCGACCCTTCCGGCCCCGAGCGCGTGAGCCATCCCAGCGGCGTAGAGGGGGATGCTCCCGATGCCCCCCACCACGAGAACGTTCGCGCCCGGATTCTCGCGCAAGGGAGGTCCCACCGTGCGAAAGGCATCGGGGAGATTGTCGCTCGCGCTGGCAAGCGCCTCGAGGGCAACCTCTTTCGGAGCGGGCACCAGCATCCCGTCCGCGAACGGCACCCGTACGAGATCGGAGAGTGCCCCGCCGCAGTTTCGGCCCGCCGCTCCAAAGCCGTACATCGAGAGCCGCGGCACCGACTCGCAGCTTGCGGTGAGCCCCGCGCGGCAGCGGCGGCAACCTGCACATGCGATTTGGAATGGAACGATGACCCGGCATCCCGCTTCGATGCTGCGCACTTCGCCGCCAACCTCGACCACCTCGGCCACGAACTCATGGCCCAGGGCGATCGGCAGGGGATATGGGACGGCGCCGCGGATCATCGGCGCGTCGAGGTCGCAGGTGGTGGCGACGATGGGACGCACAATGGCGTCGGTTGCCGATTCGAGGCGCGGGGGCGCGACGTCCCGCCATTCGAGCTTGCCCGGTGCCACGAGGGTCAACTCTCGCATGCGGACCGTCCCTGAGAGGGCGCGATGCCGCGCCCAGCGAAGGATTTCATGCCCTTGCGTGCGTTTTCGTTCGCGAAGAGCCGCCGGATCTCGAACGCCAGCGCCCAGCGGCGGTGGCAACGGTTTCGAAGGAGGGGGGGCGGGCTCATCGGCATGCTCGCTCCCTTCGTTTTGATTTGAAACGCACAGTCCACACCCTAGGAGGGTTAGTTTCAAAACGCAACCTATGGCGCTACTCTCGTTCCGTGCGCTGGCGGGATGCGGAAGGACAAGTCTGTTCGGTTGCGCGGAGCCTCGCGGTGGTGGGGGAGCGCTGGACGTTGCTGATTCTGCGCGAGGCGTTTGCCGGGTTGCGCCGCTTCGAGGATCTGCAGGCTCACCTGGGCATCGCCCGCAACGTGCTGGCCGCCCGCCTGCAGGGTCTTGTCGACCGGGGCGTCTTCGAGCGCATCTCCTACCAAACCTCTCCGGAACGCTTCGAGTACAGGCTCACCGCCAAAGGCCTCGAGCTTTACCCCGTCCTCGTGGCCCTCATGCGCTGGGGCGACCGCTGGCTCGACCAAGGCGAGGGCGCGCCGATCGTGCTGGTGCACAAGGACTGCGGTCAGGAGGCGCTGGCCACTCTCACCTGCTCGCATTGCGGAAAGCCGGTCGACGCGCGCACCATGCGGGCCGTCCTCGGGGCGCCCCTGCGCCGCCGCGCGGACACGGAGCGAGCGAAGGCAGCCGCTCCGGCAGCGCGGCCGCAAAGGGCGCGTCGGGGCCCGCCTGCGGGCAAGGGCTAGAATGGTCGAGGCGGCCCATCCCCTCGACTGCGAGGCGCGGGCCGACGCGGGGGGGGTCGGTTGGCTCGTCGGATCATCGTGTGCGATGGCGCGGAGCTCGCGCGACTGTGGTGCAGGATCGGCGCCGGGGAGCAGGAGGAGCTGACCTGGGTCCCCCGCGAAGACGAGGCTCGAGCCCGGCCCGCGGGTTTCCGGGCGCTCCCGGGCGGTGTCACCGCTGAGGTCCTTCACAAGCTCGAGCCCAAGGAAGGCGACGGGTTCGCCCTGGTTTCGGAGGACGGCCCCTTCCTCCGCACCGCGGTCGCGACGATTGCGGAGGCGGCACCTGCAGCGCCGATCCTGGTGCTCTCCGACCGGGTTGGCGCCGACCTGCTGCCTCCCCACCCCTGCCTGCGCCGAACGGGATTGCGCTCGCTCATTCGCGACGACGTGGACGACGAGTTCGCCCACCTTACAAACCTTCGGCGCGTGGTCGAGATTGGAGGCCTGCTCGGGCCGCGACAAAAGGTCGGTGTTCTCCTTCAGCCCGATCCTGACCCCGACGGAATCGCCTGCGGCTACGCCCTGCGGGCGCTGCTCGGACGCAACCGCAGTACCGCGCCCCTCATCTCGTTCGGCTCCGTCACGCGGCCCGAAAACCGCGCCATGGTGGCCGCTCTCGGCATCGAGGTGCGCACCCTCGGCCCGGACGAGCTCGAAGAGTTCGACGGGATCGCACTGGTGGACGTCCAGCCGCCCGTCTTCGGTGAGCCGCCACCCGCCCGGCTGCGCAGCGTCGACGTTGTGATCGACCACCATCCTGAGCGCCCTGGCTACGACGCCGTGATCAAGGACATTCGGCCCTCCTATGGCGCTACGTCGACAATTCTGACCGAGTACGTCCGCGCGGCGGGCCTCGAGCTTCGACCCAAACTCGCCACAGGCTTGCTCTACGGCATCAAGAGTGACACCCAGCTCCTGGGTCGCGAGACAAGCCGCCACGACATAAATGCCTTCTCCTTCCTCCATGCCGCGCACAGTCCCGCGCTTTTGCGGCGCATCGAACAGCCCGCCCTGCCGCTCGATGGCCTGCGCGCGCTCGGTCGTGCCCTCGCGCGTGCGACGGTGGAAGAAGGAATTCACATCCTCGTGTTGGGACGCGTGCGTGAGGACGTGATCCCACAGGTTGCGGACATGGCGCTCCAGGCAGAGGGTACGGAGTGGGCGATTGCCGCGGGCATCGTCGGATCGGACCTTGTCTTCTCCGTGCGCAACGTGGGCTACGTGCGCGCGGCCGGAGATGTCGTCCGGGCCGTGGTGGAAGGGCTCGGCGTGGGCGGCGGACACCGCACCATGGCGAAGGGGATCATCCCGCTCACCGCGTTCCGCAAGGTCTATGGGGACGCGGGACGGATGCGGATCCATCGCGCGCTCCACGACGCCTTTGTGCGCGCCATCCGGCGGCAACGTGACGCGACCCCGTAAGCTCACCGACGCTGAGGTCGCAGCCGCGCTGCGCGGGCTTGCCGGCTGGAGTGTCGAAGGCGGCAAGTTGCACCGCGAGTTTCGCTTCCGCGACTTCAGCGAGGCCTTTGGCTTCATGACCCGCGCCGCGCTCGCAGCCGAGTCGATGAATCACCATCCCGAGTGGTTCAACGTGTGGAGTCGCGTGGTGGTCGATCTGCAGACCCACGATGCCGGCGGCCTGACGGAACTGGATTTCGAACTCGCACGTCGGCTAAGCGCGATCGCGGGGGCGGCTTCCGCTTCCTGAAGCTCCTGGCCGATCCGCGGCCGGGACTAGCGCCGTTTCGTGAGACTGTCGACGGACAAGAGCCCCGGCAGGCTCGAATCGCTTGGCGGTACAGAGACCGCGGTCCAGGACTCCCGTCGCCAGCCCCCGCCTTCGCTTAGGTTCGCAAAGCTCTCACCTACACTGTCGATCACGCGGACCGGCCTCGTCGGATCGTCCGGCCACTTCGGATAGTCGGCGCGATCCTCGCTCCATCGGCCGACAAACATGCCCACGTCGATCGCCTCCCCGCGTTTGTCGTAGGAGAGGTAGTAGAGCGGCTGCAGCGTTTCGAGATCGACATACAGGACAAGTCGCGCGGTCTGATCCCCGCCGCGTGTGCCTTTGAAACGCCCTTCGAGCACGAGGGCACGCCGCAAGTCCCAGCGGTCGCTCGCGAAGGAGAGACCCCAAGGACCATAGTTGCGCTCCGTGGCCTCCGAATACGACGGCGTCACGGCATTGATCGGCGTCAACACATCCTGAAGACCGAGCAGCCGAAAGTCGTAGAGCAGTGGCCGCAGCACGAGTCCCTCGAAGCCGGTCCGCTTTGGGGTGATGGCTCCCCCGCCCCCGCCCCCGGCCCCGATCGCGACGCCACCGACCGCGCCGCCGGCATTCGCAGCCCCCACCGAAAGCTGGGTCGCGGGCTGCACCCCGACGCTAAACGAGGGCATGAAAATGCCTTCGATCTGATTGGAGTTGATGCGGCGCACGCGCCGCCACTCGGGCAGGAAGGCGTGGAGATCATCCGACCGATCCGGGTCGGTGAGGGTCGCAGTGTCCCGGTACTGGCGCCATGCGTACTCGCGGGCCGCGAAGGGTTCGGTCATCATTCCGCCGCCTACCCACGCCTGTGTGCCGGCACCCGGAACCTTGTAGGCCGCCGCCGCCCGGTCGGTGCGGCCTGCGAGCTGGAGCAGGAAGAGTTCGCCCTCGAAAGGTTCCGCGCGTCCCGAGCGTCCGACCATGTCCGAGACGCGAAACTTGGCCTTGAACCCTCCCGCCTGGTAGCGCTCGGCCACGTTCCACGCCCACTTCAGGCCGGCCTGCGGATCGTCGAGGGCGATCGTGTCGGGCGCGAAGGGAAGACCTGCGTTGTAGTCGGCGATTCCGCCGTTGTCTTGAAGGTGGGTCTTGCCCCGTTCCTTCTCCGTCGCCTCCTGAAAGAAGGCGGGCGGCGCATAGTCTCGGAAGCAAGGTCCGATCTCGAGCCGCTGGCCCTCGTAGAAGAAGTGATCGCGCTGCTCCCAGAGCGCTGGCGGGAGATAGTTCTTCAAAACCTCGGCTTTGCCGAGGTCGACAACGTCGCCGCTGTGGAAGGGGATCGGAGGAGCGTCCTGGCCGATGGGCCAGCCGCGGAGCCCTCCACTCGGAGCGCAGGAACCCGGGGGCGGAAGCGCCCACGGCCCGGACTCCGGCCCCGCCGGGGCAGCTTTCGGCCCTGCGGCAAGCACGGCGGCCGCAAGCCATGCGGCGGCTGCGAGAGCTCGTCTTCGGAGCCTTCTCCTGCCCCGAGTGCCCGCCCCTGCCTCCACCGGCTCCATCCCTTCCGCGACAACCTCGCCCATGCGCATCCTATTATGCAAATGACCCTTTTCGCCGAAGTATTCAGGCATGGCCCGCGACGAGTTTCTGGTGTTTGGCTCGCCCCTCATCGAAGAGCCGGAGATCGCTGAGGTCGTTGAGTGCTTGCGCTCGGGCTGGATCGGAACCGGCCCGCGTGTGGCGCGATTCGAAGAGCGCTTCCGCGAGTACAAGGAAGCCGAGCACGCAGTCGCCCTCAACTCGTGTACCGCAGCGCTGCATCTTTCCCTCGCCGCGCTCGCGGTAGGCCCGGGCAGCGAAGTGATCGTTCCCACCATGACCTTCGTGGCAACGAGCAACGCCGTCGTCCACACAGGCGCCGTGCCCGTGCTGGTCGACTGCGAACGCGACACCCAGAACATCGATCCCGAGTTGATCGAGGCGGCGATCACGCCCCGGACGCGGGCCATCGTGGTCGTGCACTTCGCCGGCCGACCTTGCGCCATGGATCGCATCAGCGCCATCGCGCAGCGCCACGGCCTCGCGCTGATCGAGGACTGCGCGCATGCGATCGAGACGGAATTCCACGGACGAAAAGCCGGAACGATGGGCGACGTGGGCTGCTTCAGCTTCTACGTCACAAAGAACATCGTGACCGGCGAGGGTGGCATGGCGATCGTCCGCTCGCGCGAAGTCGCGGACCGAATGCGCACCCTCGCACTCCACGGCATGACGAAAGACGCCTGGCGACGCTTTTCAGACAAGGGATACATCCACTACGACGTGGTCGATGCCGGGTTCAAATACAACATGATGGACCTGCAAGCGGCGCTTGGCATCCACCAGTTGGCGCGGATCGAACGCTATTGGAAGCGGCGGAGCGAGATCTGGGACGCCTACTGCGAAGCCCTGCGCGGGCTGCCCGTCTTCCTCCCGAAGGCTCCCGCCGCGGGAACGCGCCACGCGCACCATTTGTTCACGCTGCTTCTTGACCTGGACAGTGTGACACTTGCGCGCGATGAATTCCTGGAGCGCATGACAGCGCAGAAAATCGGCGTGGGCGTCCACTACCGCGCCGTGCATCTCCATCCGTTTTACCAAGAGCGCTACGGCTATCGAGCAGGACAGTTCCCGGCGGCCGAGTGGATTTCCGATCGCACGCTCTCACTGCCGCTTTCGCCGAAGCTGACAGATGAGGACGTCTCGGACGTCGTTCGAGCGGTCGAGCGGGCGCTCGGCGTCTGAGCGCCGCTGCAAGGCGACGCTCCGAGCACCCGCGGGTCGCGGCGCCGCGGCAGCCGGGCGGGGGTCGCTCCGTCAGCTCAGGGTCAGCAAGTCGTGCGCGCCCTTCATTCGGCTCTGGATATCAATTCCCACCGGACAGGAGCCAAGGCATGGAGCGCTGCACGAAGCGCATACCGACGCCTGCTTCTCAAGTCGCGAATACAGACGCATCCCCTCTTTTTCCCACCCGTAGTCCTCGAAATACATGCGGTATCGGAGCACGTCCGCGATTGGCAGCTTCTCCGAGCAGGACGTGAGGCACGCCCCGCAGTGGGGTGAGCAGTAGCTCCCGCGGATCTCCCGGTCGTACTTCTCAAGGATCGTAACGTCGCGCGGCGTAACGCCGCTCCCCGATGCGTACAGATATTCGTCGACGTGCTGAAGCTCGAAGAAGGACACCACGAGGCATGAAACGTCGGGATTCGAGAGTACCCACTTGAAGGCTGCCTGAGAGTAGGCGTCCGCTTCGCCGCGAAAGCCGGAGAGTCCGTGCTGGCGCGCGCCCTTCAGCGTCTTCATGGCGACCACGCCCATGTCCTGCTCGCGGCGTGCCTTGGAGATGATCTCACCGAGCCGCGGCCAGATGCCATGGTGGTAGGCGAGCATCATGACGTCGAAGCGGCCCGACTCGATCGCCTGGGTTGCGACCTGAATGAGATTCGGGGTGTGCGAGGAAAACCCAAGGAAGCGCGCCTTGCCCTGCTGCTTCAATCGATCAAAGGCTTCGTGGACGTTGGGGTCCATCAGCCGGTCCAGCTCGTCGCAGGAATGAATGTGCACGAGGTCCACGTGATCGGTACCGAGGCGACGCAGGCTGCCCTCGATCGCCTGGGTGTAGGTCTCGACGGAGGCTCCCGCGGGCACGTGACCCTCGGGCGTACAGAACTTCGTGGCGATAAAGACCTGGTCACGCAGGCCCTTGATCGCCCGGCCCATCGCCTGCTCGCTGCCGGAGCCGGAGTAGTCGGGAGCCGTATCGAAATAGTTCACGCCGCGCTCGAGAGCGAGTCGCGCAATCTTCTCGCCGTTCTCGCCTTGGATCGCGCCGGTACCGAGCACGATGTCCGAGACCTGCCAACCGGTCCGTCCAAAACGTCGGTAGTTCTTGATCCGGCTGCCCTTCCACTCCTCCTTCCACTGCGGCGCGGTGCGTTCCACCTTCGCGCCGAAGATCTCGCCCGCAACGGGCAACCAGCCACGGCCTTCGTTCCCAAGACCCAGCAGCGCGCGCGAAGCGGTGCCCGCGGCACCTAAGGCCAAGCTCCCGATCGCGACTCCCATCCCGGACGCGGCACCCGCGAGCACCCTTCGACGCTCTGGATCCGCGGCCCGGCGACTTGACCGCGAGGCTGCGCGCCCGACGAAAAATCCCACAACAGTGAGGGTGAGCAGAACTCCCACTACCCAGAGTACGCCCACGCGCGTCACACCCGCACGCGGCAGGACGAGCTCCGCGATCGGCTGCAAAAACGTTCCAGCTGGAAATGCGGTGGGGTCGGATCCGATGAAACTGCGATAAAGGAAGCGGCCCGAGACCACAAAGCCGAGGATCGCCGCAGCCGCGAGCCATAGCACGATGAGCCATTTTGAAGCGGGCTTGATTTGAGATGACATCTGGACCCCTCTTCTTCGACGGGTCCCTATCATAGCTTCAGGCGTTGTTTCCGGTGAAAATGATGCGTCCGTCGGGCAGGCGCTCGCTCGTCACCCGGAGCGTGAGGCCCGTCGCCGATCTCGCGAGGTATTCAATGAATCCGAGCGCCGTGAACCGCGCACACTCCGGGAACTCCACTCCGGCGCGCACGACCACACGAAAGGCTCGCGCCGCCGTCTCGAGTTCAAACGCCCACTCGGTGAAGTTGTACATGACGGGCCCGAGCGTCACGATCAGCTTGCCAACCCGCATTCCCCATTTCTCGACGGTGGCATCGAACTGGCTGTAAATGCCGGCTTTGTGCAGGCGCTCGGCGGCGCGCCAGCCTCGCTGGAAGAGGTAGCCCTCGGGGTCTCCGTGGGCCTCGACCGAGATTAGGATGTCGACGACGCGGCGATAGGTGTCGATCGGAACCCAGGAGGCAGGGCCGATTTTCGACTCGAGGATGATGAGATCGTCGGGTGTGAGCTGCGCCTCGAGCTCCTCCCGCGTCAGCTGGCGCGTATCAAGAAGGCGCTGGATGTCGTCGATCACGGACTGGAAGCCCGTGCCTTTGATGGAAGGCACCGTCATTTGCGCGGACCTCACCCCCCAAAACCCCGAACAAGCTCATCGGTCTGTCCGGCTGGAGTCTTGAGGTTCACTCCTGCCTGCAGAAGGGGATCCAGACGCGCTCTTGCAGCCGAAAGAGCGCCTCCGGCGCGAGGCCGAGGCCAGGACCCGATCCTGACAAGGGATCGAGCACGGGCACCAAAACGTGGAGCTCCCCCGGGGTCGTGCCAAGATCGCCGATCTCGGCGGCCAGGGCGGCCCGTGCCTGGACTGCATCGGGATGCGCAGCCCCTGCCACCTCCAGGGCCACACGCGCAAGGACCGGATCCCGGCCCATCTCGCACCAGAGCTCAAGGAACCGCTCCGCCGCAGGACGCGTCCCCGCGACGAAACCGTCCGCGAGGCGAGCAGCGAGGCGCACTCCGCTCTCGGCGGAGGCGCCGATCCACACTGGGGGGCCAGGCTGCTGCAGGGGTTTCGGGACGACATCCAGATCCACCACTCGATGGTACTGACCCTCAAACTGGACGGGGCTTTCGCCCCAGGCCTTTCGCAAGACCCGGAGGCTCTCTTCAAATCGCTCGAGCCGCCCCCCGATCGGAACGCCGAAGCCGTCGAACCCCTCGGCGTGCTCACCCAATCCGAGGCCGAGCTCAAGCCGTCCGCCGGACAGGCCGTCGAGGGTCGCCGCGTCTTCCGCGAGACGCAGCGGGTGGTAGAGCGGGAGGGGCAAGAGCGCACTGCCCACGCGGACCCGCGTCGTGCGGGCCGCGATTGCCGCAAGCAGCGGGAGCGCCGCGGGAACCGCTGCAGCGCGCGCGAACGGCCGCTCCGAGATCCAGAGCGCATCGAAGCCTGCGGCTTCTGCACGGGCGGCGTGCTCGAGAATCGCGGAGTAAAGGCGCTCAGGTTCCGCGGGGCCTCGCAGGTCGTAGCGCAGGCCGAGGCGGAGCTTCACAGCAGAACGATAGTATTCGCGCATGCCGCACGCCCTCGCGCTGCCCCCTGGCGTCGACCCTCAGCAGCTCGCCGCGATCGAGAAGACAGAGCTCCATCAGCACGTCGACGGCTCGATTCCCGTGCGAACGGTATGGGAATTGATGCGCCGCCACGGCCTCGCACCCACCTCGACCGAGGCCGAGCTCGAAAAGCTGCTGGTCCTTCAGCCCGAGGAGGAGGGCACGCTTCTTTCGTACCTCGACAAGTTCCACTACCCGCTGTGGGTGACGCAGTTCTTTGAAAATATCGAGCGCGTGGTGGGCGATATTGTGGACGAGGCCGTCGCCCAAGGCGTGCGCACGCTTGAGCTTCGCTACTCACCGATCATTCATACCTATGCCGGGCTCACGCTCCGTCAGTCCATCGTTGCTGTGCTCTCGGCGATGCGTGAACGCATCCGCACGCACGGACCGGACCGCCTGCGCTGCGGTCTGGTCGTCATCGCGATGCGTCAGCAAGGTCCGCACATCGCGAAGATCCTGGCACGCCAGGCCATTAGCGAGGCGCATCACCTGCACCGCGTGTGCGGCGTCGTCGGATTCGACATCGCAGGCGCTGAACGCGGGACGCCGCCTCGTCTGTTCCGTGACGCTTTTGAAATTGCCTCCAAGGGCGGCCTCGGCACCACGGCGCACGCCGGTGAAGACGAGGCTGCGGCCTGTGTCTGGGAGGCGATCGACGTGCTGGGCGTGAGCCGCCTCGGGCATGCGTGCTCCGCGGTTCAGGACCGCGAGCTCGTGCGGCGCCTCGCCCGCGACAGCATCCTCGTCGAATGCTGCCTCACCTCGAACTGGCAGACGGGCGCCGCACGTCGGGGGGAGCGGCATCCGCTCTACACCTTCCTCGAGGCGGGCGTGCCGGTTGCGATCTGTACGGACAACGTGACGGTCTCGCGAACGACGCAGCTCCGTGAGAGTGCGTTGGTCGCGGCGGAGTTGGGCCTTGACGCCGTGGCCGAAATCCACGACAAGGCGCGGCGCCACTCTTTCCTCGAGGCGAGCACAGCGGGTTGCTAGGCGGGTCCGAACGCGGCTCGCTCCCTGCCGCGCGGGGTTTCGAGCTCATCCTCCGCAGCTCTGCGCTTGACGCAAAGAGCGCTGTGCCGTCGCGCTGGCGCTCGACCCTCGTCTTTGCGACTTCGCCGGATTTTGCACGAGCTGAGATCGCAGCTCGGACGGGCAGTCCGAGGCCGGTAGGACGACGGGAAGGCGCGCTAGGCTCGATGCCATGCAAAGCCGCTGGAGTGATGCCGACGCCCGGCGGGCCGTTACCGAATGGGGGCCCGATCACGGCGAGCTGCTTGCACTGCGCATCTACAGTTCACGCCTCATCGGCGCCGAGCCCGACCTCGTGCTGCATGGCGGCGGCAATACCTCGCTCAAAGCGCCCTACCGGACCTTGCTCGGGGACACCCTTGAATGCCTCTACGTGAAAGGCTCTGGATCGAGTCTCGATCGCGTCGGGCCCCGGGACTTCCCTGCCCTTGATCTCGGCTACCTGCGTCGCCTGGAAACCCTGCCCTCCCTCTCCGACGAGGAGATGGTGAACCAGCTCCGCACCCATCTTTTCGATGCAGCGGCTCCAAACCCTTCCGTCGAGGCCCTGCTCCATGCCTTCCTTCCCCACCGCTTCGTCGACCATTCCCACGCTGATGCGTTACTCGCCCTCACCAATCAGCCCGACGGCGAAAAGCTTGTTCGCGAAGCCTTAGGAGACCGGGTCGTGGTCTTGCCGTACATCATGCCCGGCTTCCCGCTCGCGAAGGCGGTCGCCCAAGCAGCGCGCGACGAGCCGAACGTCCGCGCCATTGTGCTCACGAAGCACGGCCTCTTCACTTTTGGCGCCGATGCGCGCGAGAGCTACGAGTGCCACATTGAGCTTGTCGACGCGTGTGAGCGCTTCGCCAACCTGCGCTCCCGAGGCCGCAGCGGGATCTCGATCGGGGCCACGCCGCCGGCTGGATCTGCTCCCGCGGCGGATCTCGTTGCCCGGGCAGCGCCTGTCTTGCGCGGCCTGCTCGCAGAGCGCGGCCTCGATTCGCAGGCTCCGCCGCGGCGGATGATTCTCGACTGGCGTGGCAGCCCCGAAGTGCTCGCGTTCTGCGCAAGCGCTGCCGCGGCGACCCTCAGCGAAAGGGGTCCGCTCACTCCCGACCACGTGATCCGCACCAAGGCGCTCGCGCTGTTGGTAGAGGACCCCGCCTGGGAAGACGCGATTCGCCTTGGCAAGCAGCTCGAGCACGCGGTGACGAGCTACCGCGCGGCATACGACGCCTATTTCGAAGAGCAAGTTCGCGCCAAAGGCGTCTCACGCAAGAAGCTGGACTCTGCGCCGCGCGTCCTCCTCCTGCCCGGCGCGGGAGCGCTCTGCTTCGGCAAGACCAAGCGGGATGCAGCGGTTGCCGCGGACATCACCGAGCACACGCTCCGTACAAAGGCGCTTGCCGAGGCCATCGGCCGTTACGAGGCTCTCTCGGCCTCGGATCTATTCGATATGGAGTACTGGAGCCTCGAACAAGCCAAGCTCGGCCAGACGGCGGAGCTGCCGCTCGAGCGGCAGGTCGTGCTCATTACCGGCGGTGCGGGCGCAATCGGGATTGGAGTGGGAGACGTCTGCGCGGGTGCCGGAGCCCACGTGGTGCTCGCCGACCTGGACGAGGCACGGGTCAAGGCCGCGGCAGAAAAGCTGATTCGCAACCACGGCGCGGGGCGGGCGGTGGGCATCGCGATGGATGTGACCGACGAGGCATCCGTGCGAGGCGCCTTCAATGCCGCGTGTGCGAGCTACGGCGGCGTCGACGTGGTGGTCGCGAACGCCGGGATCGCCGTCGTGGCGCCGATTGCAGACCTCTCCGTCTCCGAGGTGCGACGCGTCGCGGACGTGAACTACCTCGGCGTCCTGCTCACGCTGCGCGAGGCCGCGCGCATCTTCCGCATGCAGGGCACGGGCGGGAACATCGTGGTCAACGCCTCCAAGAATGTGTTCGCACCGGGCAAGGATTTCGGCGCGTACAGCGCGAGCAAGGCGGCCGCACACCAGATTGGCAAGGTCGCCGCGATCGAACTGGCTCCGCTCGGCGTGCGGGTGAACCTGATCAATGCCGACGCCGTGTTCGCCGAAGGGGAAATCCCCTCGGGTCTCTGGCAGACCGTCGGGCCCGACCGAGCGCGCAGCCGCGGGCTGCCAGTCGAGGCCCTGCCCGACTTCTACCGTGACCGCAGCCTGCTCCGCACTCGCGTGAGCGCCCGGCACGTGGGCAATGCGGTGGTCTTCTTCGCCAGCAACCAAACTCCGACCACGGGGGCGACGCTCCCTGTGGATGGCGGTATTGTCGAAGCGTTTCCGAGGTAGTCGGTCCCGCGCGCGCACGCGGGGGGAGCGCGCGTCGATGCGTCGGATCGAGCTTGAGCAATACATTGCGGCCCCGCCGTCGCGGGTCTGGCTTGTACTCTGCGACCATGAGGGCATGCCGCGCTGGATGCCTGTGCGCGAGGTGGTGCGCCGCCGACCCGGATCCCCGGAGCCCAATGGGGTGGGCGCGGTTCGCACGATCCGCGGGATGGGCCTTGTGGTCGAGGAGCAGATCACGGGCTGGAAGGCAGGCGAGCGCCTCGAGTATGTCCTCACCGAGGGCGCGCCGCTGCGCGATCACGTCGGAGAGATGGTCCTCGAGCCGGTGGAGAACGGCACGCTCGTGCGCTGGTGCATACGGTTCCGACCGCTCATCCCCGGCACAGGGGTTCTCATCGAACGCCTCGTACGAGCGGGCCTCGCCCGGGGCCTCTCGCGCCTGAAACGGCTGATCGAGGCGGGCGAGAGCACTGGCTAGAAGGCAGCGATTCTCGAGACAAGGAGCCCCCCATGTCCTCCCCCACGGTCATTCCCAGCGTGCGTGCGCTTAAGCAATTTGTGGGAAAGTCCCTCGGCGCCTCGAATTGGGTCACGGTGAGCCAAGACCAGATCAACGCCTTCGCCGACGCGACAGGGGATCACCAGTGGATCCACGTCGACGTCGAGCGCGCGCGTCGGGAATCCCCGTTTAAGGGCACGATCGCCCATGGCTACCTCACGCTTTCGCTTGCACCGAGCCTTTTGCCGGAGATTTTTCGAGTCGAAGGCGCTCGGCTGGGCGTGAACTACGGCATCGAGAAAATGCGTCTGCCAGCTCCGGTCCCCGCCGGCGCCCGCGTGAGAGTGCTGGCCGAGCTGAAAGACGTGCGCGATATGCCCGGCGGCGGCGCCCGCGCAACCTTTGGGCTCGTCTTTGAGATTGAGGGCGGAGCGAAGCCGGCGTGCGTCGCCGACGCGATCTACGTCTACTACCCCTAGCGACGACCCGGTGGGCGTCGCAGGGGTGCGATGCGCGCCGCTCCGAGCCGCCTGATCTCGTAGCGGCCGCTCGCCCGCCTGGGCTTTGCCCTGCGGCCTCTCCTTATTCGGCGAGGAACTCGCGCACGATGCGCAGGAACTCCGGAAGCCGGTCGTGGTGCACCCAATGGCCCGCGCCTTCGACATTCTCCGCACGCGCATTCTGAAACGCCGCGAGGCGCCCGTCCTTGCTTGGATCGCTGGCCCAGCTCTCCGTGCCGCGAATCAGCAGTGTGGGGCAGGAGATGCGGCTCCACAGCGTTCGCATTTCCTCTACGTCGAAGCGGTAGGGCGAGAGAGCACGGACGTAGTTGTCAAACTTCCAGCTGTAGGTGCCGTCCTCATTGCGCGCCACGCCGTGAACCGTGAGGTGTCGCGCCTGATCTTCCGAGAGAAATGAGTTCTCCTCCCGCATGCGTCCCGCGGCCGCCTCGATCGACGGATAGCGGCGCGGCTGACGTGTTGCGAGCTTGCGCATCTCGTCGATCCACGTCTGCATGCGCTGCCAGGGGCGCACGTCGCGCATTCGTTCGATCATGGCAGGCGGCGGGCCAAGGCCCTCGATCGCCACGACTTTGTGCACGCGCTCGGGATACACCGATGTGTATTGAAGCGCAATGGCTCCTCCGAGAGAGTGACCCACAATCGTCATGGGAAAAAGTTGCAGACCCTCGAGCAGCTGAGCGATGTCGAGGACAAAGTCGGCCATCGCGTACATGCCGCCAAACGCCCACGCGCTGTCCCCATGGCCTCGCAGGTCAGGGGCGATCACATGGTGATCGCGGCGCAAGTCCCGAGCGACCCAGTCCCAGCTTCGCGCGTGGTCGCGCCCTCCATGGATCAAGAGCAGGGGCGGAGCAGTTTCATTGCCCCAGTCGACCCAATGCAGACGCAGGCGCTGGGAGACATAGAAGCTCGAGGTGGGGCCGATCAGCTCGACGTCGTCGCGCAAGGACACGGACTAGGGTGTGGCGCCGGCGGCCTTTTCAGGAACGGCCTTTACGTTTTCCGCGCGCGGGCCGCGGGGCCCCTCCTGGACCACGTATTCGACAGCGTCGCCCTCGGAAAGGACGTCATACTCCCCTCCGCCAAGACCCGAGCGATGAAAAAAGACCTCTTTGCCGTCGTCGCCGCGAATGAACCCGAAGCCACGCTCGCGCACCATTTTCTTGATCCGACCCTTGCACTTCGGGCCGGCCGGCACGCGGGTGGGCCCTCCTCCCGCGGCGGGAGCGGCACCGGGCGGGCGACGGCCCCGACTGCGCGGTGCGCTGTAGCGCTCGCTCGTCACAAATTCGGCGCGAAAGAGTTCGACGGGAACGACGAGGTCCTGAAGGTCTGCGCTTTCCGGAGACAGCAGCACTTCTTCATCGCCGAGATCCACGACGGAATAGCGCAGACCGGTGTTCTTGTGGGTGACCCGGGTGCCAGGGGCAATTTCATCGACAGACAGCATACGGTCGACCTCAAGCGATCGATGGGGGAATCGTCTCTGGCAGGCGCCGTGAGATCCGGGGAGCTGTCAGGGTAGGGAATTGCCCGGATCCGGTCAAACCAAGGATGGGAGGGCCTCTGGTCGTCTTGGGGACCGTGTGCGCGGGCCGTGCTCTGCAGGACGTTGCTCCGCTGGGGTCCCCTGCGGCACCGGTTCGATAGGCTCACGGCGTGGAGAACGAGCCCCTTCGGGCAGCCCCGGCATCTACACGGAACAGGGGGCACCGGAAGGCTGCCTTCCGGCGCCTGTGCGCGCGGGGGACCGCGCGAGGTCTTGCGGTCGATCCCCCTTGCCTGCGGTTTTGGCTGCAAAAGCCGACGTCCAGAAAGAGCCGCGCACGCCTCGCTCTTCTGTGCACCGTGCCTGGGCGATCGAGCCCCTTCCAAAGTCTTTTGCGTGTAACTGCAGTGCGTGACCCTGCGGCGTGCGCAGCGTGAAGTGGGGCTGGACGAGCGCCGCGTGTGCGCTGCTCGCGGGGGCTGCCGCAGCACTTTCCTCGCCAGGCGAGACGCAGACCGCTCCCCCGCTGCGGATCGGAACGAGCGGCGACTACGCACCCTTTAGCTTCCCCTCGGAGACTGCGGCCGGCGGTTTCGACGGCTTCGACGTGGTTCTGGCACGCGCCTTCGCGGAGGCGGAAGGCCGGCCGCTCGAACTCGTTCGCTTCCACTGGCCGGAGCTGGACGCTGCGCTGCGGGAGGGACGCTTTGACATCGCCATGAGCGGCGTAACGGTGCGCGCCGACCGCAGCTTGGTCGGTCGATTCAGCCTCCCCGTCGCAGAGAGTGGTGCCGTCGCATTGGTTCGCGACGGCGAGCGCTTCCCCGATCTCGCGGCGCTTGAGCGGGGGCGCGCACACATCGTCGTCAATGCCGGGGGGCACCTCGAGCAGATCGCGCACGAACGCTTTCCGAACGCTCAGGTGGAAGCCCTTTCGAACAACGCACAGGTGCGCTCGACGCTCCTCGAAGGGCGAGCGGACGCCGCCGTCTCGGACACGCTGGAGGCGCGCGAGTGGCGGCGTGGTGCTGAGCAGCTCCGCGTGCTCGGGCCGCTCTCGCGCGATCGAAAGGCACCTCTCGTTCGCGCCGATCTGCCCGAACTCGCCGAGCACCTTGATCTGTGGCTCTTCGCCCGAGAGGCGGACGGCACGCTGTCTGAGTTGCGAAGGGTTTGGTTCGGGGACCGGCACCCCGCGGCCACCGCAGCGCCCTTTGCAGCGCTGCTCGCGGCAGCGGACGAGCGTCTGGCGCTGATGCCGCTCGTTGCCGAGGCGAAGCGTCGCGCGGGACTACCCGTCACCAACGAAGCGCAAGAGGCGCGAGTTCTCGACGCCGCGGTGCGCGCTGTGGACGAAGAGGCCGCCCGAATCGGCCAGGCGCGGCGGGCGGAGGCCGCGGTGCGAGGGGTCTTTCAGGCGCTCATCGCGGCAGCTCGTCGTGTCGAGAGCCGGGCCTTGGAGATTCCGCGGATCGAGGGGACGCCGCACCCGCCGAGCCTCGACGGCGCCCTTCGACCTGCCATTTCCCGCATCACACCCAAGATCGCCGAGGCGCTCGTTCGGCTCGACGCCCTCCCGCCCAGGGGTGCGCTGCGCCAGAGGGTGCGTGAGGAGCTGCGGACACCAAACGTCGCCGACGAGGACGCAGAGCGGCTCGCGGACGCGCTCTCCGCGTACCTCGAAGCCGGTGGCGTCCCCCGGCCGGTCGCAGTCTCGGCGACCCGACCGGCGCCGCAGCCCGCAGGAACCCCAGCAGTCGGGCCCGGTCGGGGGCGTGTCCTCCCCTCTCAGTAATAGACGGTGCGCGTTCGATGGCGCGGGCTCGCCTTCACCTCGGGATTTTGCCCGCGAGTCCAGAGCGCCGAATCCAAGGCGCGTGCAGAAGTGCTTCCGCCCCGCGCCCGGACCTCCGCCACGAGACATTCCACGGCGTGCACCGCCGCGGCGCGCAGCTCCACTTCCTCAGGAGATCCTGCAGGGAGCAGCGCCTCCTGTGCGATGTGCTCGGCAAGCGCCGGCTCCACGACAAGGATGCCGTCGTGGCGGAGAACATGGGGCACAAGGTTGTCGGCGAATGCGGTGAGCTTATCCACATCCTCGAAGCGCCCGGATCCGCGGCCCCCGAAAGCCGCGGCGAGGTCGGAGGCCGTGATCTGCGCGCGCTTGTAGAACGGCACCTCTCGGCCGCCATAACGGGCGACGTCGCGGTAGAAGGGCATCGCAGCGAGGAGACCCACCAGCCGGGCCGCCGAGCCCGAAGCCTCCTCGACGAGCACCTCGAACGATCCGGCAAAACGTGCGAGCAAAAAGGTCCCGAGGTCGTTCAGCGCATGAGCGTAGAGCTGAACGAGTTCACGAACGGGCGCCACCGTGAGATCCTGGCCGAGCATCTCCGCAAGTGCGGAGGCGTCTATTCCCATGAGCTCGCGGGCGCTGAGCGGACCCGCCGCGTCGAAGCGCTGCTTAAGGGCCGCCGAGACTGTCAGGTAGCCAGAGAGCGAGCCTCGCTTACACAAGTGGGGAAACCAGCCCGAGCCGAAGTTCACGGCGTCGAGCGTCACCACGAAGGCCAGCGTTGATTCGGGAGTTCCCCGGTGGTGGTAGCAGGTGTCGTAGACGACGGGCGGAGTTCCGGCGTCAGCGAGTGCCGCGGCAGCGGCCCGCAAACGCTCATGGTCAATGGTGACATGGCGAGCCGTGGCCATGACGAACGCGCAGGCCTCGCGCACCTCGTCGAAGACGTCTCTCGCCTCGGACGCCGGCGGGCTCACGGGTCCACACCCAGTAGAGTTACTGCCCCGGGCAACACCTCGTAGCTCGCCGGGAGGATCCCGAGGGGCTCGCCGTCGAGCTCTGTGAAGACAGTCCCTGGCCCTGGGGTTCCGGCAAGCAGCGTCGCATCCAATCGCCGGCACGTTGCGGAGGACACGCCGGGAATCCCGAGGTGGGTACCGCGGTAAAGCTGTGGAAGCCTCCGCACAAGCTCAGCCGTGGTCAGTCCCGACACAACCACCACATCCAGCAGACCGTCGTCGGGACGTGCTCGCGGCGCGACCTGCATGCCTCCGCCGAAAAAGCGACCGTTCGCCGCGGTGGCGAGGGTGAGGGGGCCCTCGAAGAACGGCTTGCCATCGATCTCCAGGCTGACCCCCAACGGGCGGTAGCGCGCCAGGGCTCGCAGCGTCGCGAGCAGAAACGACAGGCGGCCGCCCAACACTTTCGGGGTCTCGTTGACAAGTTTCGTGACGAGCCCGCTCACACCAAGACTTGCCACGTTCAGGAAGTACGACGTGCACTCGCGCCCCTCAGAATCGCGGAAGCAGGCGCGCCCGGCATCGACACAGCGGGTCTTCCCGCCAACGATGCGTTCGATGGCCGCATCGACGTGGCGGGTCGCTCCAAAGCTGCGCAGGAGGTCGCCACCCGTTCCGAGGGCGAGGGGTGCGATCTTCGCGTAGCGGCCGAGGCCGGCGCTGAGCAGCCCCGTCACCACCTCGCTCATGGTGCCATCGCCACCCGCCACGATGATCCGGTCGACGCCGGCGCGCACGGCCTCGCGTGCGATTCGCTCGCCATCACGGGGACCGCGCGTTTGCTCGATTTCGATCGGGCCAAGGGCCGCCCGCAGTTTCTTTTCGATGGCCGCAAAGTGACTCTGCAGCGCACCGCCGCGGCTTGCAGGATTGAGCACGACAAGGGATCCGATCGGCACGCCACGATGTTACACGCGCCGCAGATCTTTGAGGCACCCGTCAAGCGGCAGCGGAACGGCGCGAAGCGCGCGGCGGGACGATTTGATAGCGGCGGCGCACTGAATCCGCGTACGCCACCGCCTCTGCTCGGGTGCGCTCGGCGTCCCAGCCCGCCGCTTCGCCGGCCAAGCGCGCGATCTGGTCTAGGTTGCGCAGCCCTTGTCCCTCGGCGAAAAGTACCATCCGCATCCGGCGCTCCAGCAGATCGCAAAGCGTCGCGGGACACTCGGTGCGGAACACCCACGGTATTTCGCCCCAGGTAAAGCGCGAACTCCCGATCGAGCCGTGGAGTACCGGCGGAACCGCTGCAAGCAGCTCTTCTGCGGCCGCGCCATAGGTCCGCACGAGGTGAACCGCGCGACTCGGTGCCAGACCGAAGCGAGTCCGCAGGTGTGCTTCGAAGTCGGTCCGCGTGAAAGAATCATGGCGCAGCGGGAGCAATGCGGTGCGGCTTCGGCCGACTGACGCCTGGCGCTCGCGCGGCAGCCGCCGGATCGCAAGCTCAACGATGGCTTCGCCGCTGGCGCGGTAGGTCGTGAGCTTGCCCCCTGCGGCGGAGATGAGACCTGAGGGATCTTGATACACGCGGTGCTCCCGTGAGACCGAGGAGGGAGGCGTCTCGCTCTCCGGCGACGCCACCAGGGGCCGCACGCCTGCGAATACGCTGCGCAGGTCGTTGGTGGTGAGGCTCACCTGAGGGAAGGCTTCGTTCGCCGCCGCAAGCAGGTAGTGCACCTCTTCGATGAGTACCGCGGGTTCGTCGATCTCCTCGCTAAAGGTGTCGGTCGTACCGATCAGGGCCACTTCATTCCACGGCACGAAGAAGAGCGCGCGGCCATCGGGCGCCGGGAACGTCACCGCCCCTTGGGCGTGGATCCGGCTGCGCGGGATCACAAGGTGCACACCCTTGGCGGGTCGCAGCTCCGGCTGTGAGACCGGCCGGTCGAGTCCGCGGACGCGTTCCACCGCCGCTCCCGCCGCGTTCACAATCGCCAACGCGCGCAGCCGATAGCTTCTGTGTGCGAGGCTGTCGTACACGCGCGCGCCCACGAGCGCGCCGTGGCCATCGCGTTCGAACTCCACCACCTCGGCGTGGTTTGCGGCTTCACCGCCGAGCGCGCGGGCATTTCGGATTGTCTCGAGAACGAGGCGAACATCGTCGACCTGGGCGTCTTGATAGAGGCCGGCGCCCCTCAGCCCTTCACGGCGCAGGTCACGGGAGTACGCCGCGACCTGCTCAGGACGCAGCATGCGAAAGCGCGCGCTCCGGCGGAAGTTGGCCAGCGCTTCGTAGATCCAGAGCGCGGCTCGCACTTGCCAGAGTGGGTACCGGCCGCCTTCGAAGGCCGGAAAGAGGAAGGGCAGCGTGCGTACGAGATGCGGATTTTGCCGGACCAATAGGTCACGCTCGCGACAAGCCTCGCGCGTTACCGAGAGATGACCCTCGCCGATGTAGCGCAGCCCACCATGAATGAGCTTGGAAGAGCGGCCCGAGGTTCCCGCCGCGAAGTCGTCACGCTCGACCAGCAGGGTCCGCAGTCCCCTCGACGCCGCGTCCCGAAGCACGCCTGCGCCGGCGATCCCGCCGCCAATCACGAGCACGTCGAGCCCGTCGCGCTCTGCTCGCGCAAGTGCAATCTCGCGCTCGTTGAGCGACCAGCTCATAGCAGTTTGCCCGGGTTCATGATGCCCGAGGGATCCATCGCGTTCTTGAGGGCGTGCAGCGCCCGCATTCCCAGCACGCCTTTTTCGGCGGGCATCCAGGCGGCATGATCGGTGCCCACACCGTGGTGGTGGGTGAGCGTGCCCCCCGCCTCGAGCACGGCGTCCGTAGCCTCGCGCTTGATGGCTGACCACTGCACGAGGTCGCGTGCAGGATCGATCGGGTAGAGAATCGTGAAATAAAGGCATGCGCCGTCGGGATAGCTGTGGGAGAGGTGGCCCATCGCCACTCCAGCGCCGGCGTGAGCTTGCATCGCATCCTCGAGGGCTCGAATCACCGCGGCATGCGCGGCCTCGACACTGCTCCACGCCACTGATGTTTCCAGCGTGTCGACGGCGACACCGAAGCCGAGGAGCCAGTCGCGCAGGTACGGGGTGCGAAAACGTTCGCGCCGCCACGCTCGCCCTGGGGTTCGGCCGAGGGGGAGTCCGTGGTGCGCCCGCAGGCACGCCCGCGCGCCGACCACACGGCGGGCGGCCTCTCCTCGGTTTGCCCCGTCGGCGCCGTACAGGACGACGCTTCGTCCCGGGCCATAGCCCACTCGGGAAGCTGCCCCGAGCGCAGCGGCGACGAGGTCGAGGCGCCGAACGGGATCGCGCCGCAGAAGCTGGGCAAACTCGGTTTCCGTCGCATCGGAGACTCGGAGCAGGCTGAGCGCAATGCCGTGCTGCACCACATCTCGAACCCCGGCGACGCTCTCCGCGAAGCTCCGAAAGAGCATTCCACGCTCGTCGTGAACCGGGGGCAGGGGCGAGGTTCGCAGCGTTCCCTCGACAATCACCCCGAGCGTGCCTTCAGAGCCAAGCAGCAGCGTATTGAGATCAGGACCCGCTGCCGAGCGTGGGACCGAGACCGTGCGCAACACCCCCTCTGGTGTCACCACGCGCATCGAAACCACGAGGTCCTCGATTCCGCCGTACGCGTTCGAGAGTTGCCCGCTCGAGCGTGTTGCAATCCAACCACCGAGGGTCGAGTGCTCGAACGATTGCGGAAAATGGCCCAGCGTGCGGCCACGCGCGGCAAGCGCAGCCTCGAGGGCGGGACCATCGATTCCCGCCTGGAAGGTGGCCGTCGCGCTCACCGGATCGATCCGGACCAGCCCATCGAGCCGGGTCGTGTCGAGGACGAGCACACCGGCTTGGCCAGGCGCGGCCCGCGCCTCTACGCCTCCGACCACACTCGTACCGCCGCCAAACGTCACCACCGCAAGGCGCGCCTCCTGTGCGACGCGAAGCACGGCCGCGACGGCGCCTTCATCGGGTGGGTACACCACGACCTCCGGTGCGGCGCCAATCTCCCCCCGCCGCAAACGCAGGAGGTCGGGCAGGCTCTTGCCAAGGGCGTGGGTGATGCGCTCGAAGGCGCTGGTTCGGACACCGCCCTCGCCGCAGGCGGAGCGGAGCGCGGAGAGCGTGGATTGCGCGAGCTTCGTGGGGGTTAGACGCACGCTCTCGAGAGCGACCGGGGTCGCTGCCGGTGTGAGTCTGCAGCCAAGGCGACGAGCGAGCACCTCGCGCAGGTACAGCTCGCGAGCTCGCGAAAAGCCCATCGACTCCCCGAGGCGCCCCCAGCCGTTCCAGCGCAGCGTGTCACGAGCGATCGTCATGACCGGGGCCTACGGCACCTGCCTCTTTGTTCCCTTCACGCGGACCGATCCTGCCCGCAGCCTCGAGGCGCTCCGCCTCTCGCAGAATCTTGTCCTCGCTGTACGAGAGGATGACCTCAAGAATGCGGCGCGCGTCGGCTGCGGCGCGACCCTCCAGAGCGGCGAGCAGCGCCCGGTGCGCTTCAAGGGAGCGCCGATGGTCGCGCTGCGCGTTGTAGTAGAGGGGGCCGAGCCGTCGGACCAACTTGGTAAAGAGATTGGTCACAAGCTGATACATGAGGTTGCACGACGCGTCACCAAGGAGTGTGTTCATCTCGAGATCAATCTCGAGGGCTCGATTGGGATCGCGGCCGTCACGCTCCTCCTCGGCGAGGAGCTCCCGTGCGCGGCCGAGGTGAGCTTGGCTGCGATGGCAGGCCGCGAGTTCGACGACGTGCAGTGCGACGTGACGCCGGAACGCCAGCAGCTGTCGCAACAGACCGCAGGTCACCGTATGGGGATCGCGCAGCAGCGTCTCGATCACCTGCAGCGCCGAGGAGCCGGAGACATCTCGCACGAAAGTGCCTTGACCGTGCCGCACCTCGACAAGTTCGAGGTATTCGAGGCGCTTTAAGGCTTCGCGGAGCGAGGCGCGGTTGACGCGCAAGGCGGACGCAAGATCGCGCTCGTTGGGCAGACGGCTTCCGGCCGGATAAGCGCCGGAAAAGATCCGGGACTGGATCTGCGCGAAGACTCCCTCGGCGCGACGCACGTTCCCAAGAGGCTCCAAGTCAAGGGCCATGGGGCTCTCCCGTCTCGAGGGTGCCATGTGGTCTGACGTCCGAGGTCCGACCACATGCGTTTTTACCACTAGACGCGAGCTGGGACAATCAAAATGTGGTGTTTCTAACGCGTTTGGGTTATCGACAGCGTCCGCACAGCCCTTCCGCCGTCACGGAAAAGCCCTCGACCTGAAAGGAAGCCTCCCCCTCGTCCACGAACCGCACAACAAGGGAAGGGATGGGAAGGTCTTCGAGGCGCCGGCAGCTGCGGCACAAGAAGTGGTGGTGGGGCTCCGGGTTGGTGTCGAATCGCAGCTCTCCCCCGGGGACAAGAACCTCCTGAAGCGCGCCCAGGTCTCGAAGCAATGCGAGGGTTGCGTAGACCGTCGCTCGGCTTGCCATCGGGAAGCTGCCTGTAATGGCAGTACGCAGCTGCGTCGGGGTCCAGTGGCCGCCGTGCTCTGCGAGATGGCGGACAATCGCCCGGCGCTGGGACGTGAGGGCGAAGCCGCGGACGCGCAATAGCCGCTCGATCTCTGCGGCGTCGTGTCCCATCCCAACTCTCCTCCGTCCATCATACGCGCTCCCCCTAAAGCGGTGCAGGGAGTTGCTGCGCACCCGGCTCGGGCGAAGGCTCAACGCCAAGGCTCCCCCCGTCGATACAGGAGAAGCCGCAAGGAGAGAACGCCGAGCGATGACCCTCTACGCCTTGGCTCTCGAACTCACCGCCGTGCTCGCGCTCTGGCTCACTCTCGGTGCCTGGCAACAGGACCGCGATCAGCCGGGTCGCTTGTGCTTTAGCGTCATGTGCTTCGCCGTGCTGGTGTGGTGCTCGGGCGAGCTTCTCCTCGCGCGCGGAGCGATCGATCTCGGGACAAGCGAGCGCGTGAAATATCTCGGAATCGTGACCTTGCCGGCTCTCTGGCTGGGTGTCGCCGCCCATCTGGCCCAGCTCCGCGTGGCGCAGCGTCTGCCCTGGTTCCCCGCAGCCTTGTTGGCGCCCGAGCTCCTCATCTACAGCACGCTCTACATGGGTCCGTGGAGTTCGCTCTTCCTCTCGCCAGAAAACGACAGATTGGGACCGCTTTGGTGGGTGCACTGTGCATACGCCTACGCGCTCGTGTTCGCAGGGATCACGATCTGTCTTTTAACCGCGCTTCGCCCGGGATGGCCCTGGCGCAAACGCCGACTCGCGATCGGCATCGCGAGTCTTGTACCCCTCGCCGGGAACTTCGCGTACATCGTGAGCGACCTGCGCTTCGAGCACGATCCCACGCCCGCGCTCCTCGGAGCGTCGCTCTTGTTGCTGCGCCAAGCCCTATTCCCCGGCGGTCTGCTGGACGTCCTGCCGATCGCACAGCGTGATCTCATCGATCATCTGCCGTTCGGCATGATCCTGAGCGATCAGAGCGGTGTCGTCATCGACTTAAACGGCGCTGCGCGGCGGGGCCTCGCAATCTCGCGACTCGAGGCGCTCGGTCGGACCCTGGATGCCGTGCTCGGTCACGCCCCGTCCAGCACGCGAATTGAGATCTCGCCGATCGAGCTGCGGGGCGGCACCCAGGCACGGTTGGCAGTTCTCGATTTCTCAGCGGCCGGGAAGGCGACACCCGCCGAGCGCGCTGCCTAGGATCCGAGCCGCCGAAGCGCCGCCTCGGAGAGCTCCGCCAGCAGATGCGCGGCTGCGCGCCCCGCCTTACGAAAGTCATCGAGATCGAGGCTCTCGTTCTCTCCGTGGGCGTTGCAGGACGGATCTTCGAGACCGAGCAGCAATGCCGGCGCGCCGCCCAGCACCTCGGCGAAAGGTCCCACAAAAGGGATCGAACCGCCGCAGCCAATCACCGCCGGCTCGCGCCCAAATCCGAGACGAAGCGCGCGGCGCGCCGCGTCGAAGGCGGGGCCCACCGGCTCCGTGCGCCAGCCCGGAACCGCGGTCTCGCACCGGGTCTCGACGATCGCCCCCCACGGCGGATCGCGTTGCAAGAAGGCCGTTACGAGCTGACGCACCCGTTCGGCGTCCTGACCCGGTGCGAGGCGCACTCCGACGCGTGCACTGGCTTCCGCCAGCAGCTGGTTGGCCGCCGTGGCAAGCGGCATTCCTTCGAGGGCTGTGAGCGCTACGGCGGGGCGCATCCACAGCCGCTCGTAGGGCGAGCGCTCCGCGTCGCCGGCGAGGCGCAGACCCGCGAGAAGACCTCCCTCGCGCCGGAAGATGGCCTCGTCGAAGGGCAGGGCGGCGATGCGCGCGCGCTCGGCGGCTGCGAGTTCAGGCACGTCGTCGTCGAGACCGAGCACAGCGACCCGCCCGGCTGCGTCGAACAGTCGGGCAAGCAGACAGACCAGCGCGCTTGCGGCATCGACCACCGGCCCGCCCCACATACCGCTGTGTAGTGGGTGATCAAGCGCCCGTACGGTCACGTCGATCGCGACCAGGCCGCGCAAGCTCGTCGTGAGCGACGGGAGACCGGTGGCGAGGTTCGCGGTATCGGAGAGCACGATTACGTCGGCTTTGAGACGCTCCCGGTGCGTAGCCAGGAACGTGGCGAGATGAGCGGACCCGATTTCCTCTTCACCTTCGACCACAAATTTCACGTGAACGGGGAGCTGGCCCGTGGCCTCGAGCCACGCGCGCAGCGCCGCGAGGTGGAGCATCACCCCGGCCTTGTCGTCCACCACGCCGCGGCCGTACAGGCGTCCGTCACGGCGTACGGTGGGATCGAACGCAGGAGTCTCCCAACGCTCCTCCCGGCCGGGCGGCTGTACATCGTGGTGTGCATAGAGCAGAACCGTCGGTGCGTCGGGACTTTCGGCGCGCCTTTCGCCCACGACGTAGGGGTGGGCATCCGGGATGCGCACCACATCGACACACTCGAGCCCCGCCCCGGAGAAGAGCTCAGCGACGCGCTCTGCGGAGCGCACCACGTGCGTTGGGTCGAAGCCTGCCGCCGACACGCTGGGAATCCGAGCCAGACCGATCAGGTCAGCAAGCGTCCGCTCGAAGCCGCGCTCGAGTGCGACAAGGACGGCAGCGGGAGCAGCCATGCGAGCGCGCACGGTAGCCGTTAGAGTGATGGGATGGAACCGCGTTCCTGGCTCGTGCCGGCCTGCGACGGAATCGAACTCCAAGTGCTGTCGTGGAGTGACGCTGGCGTGCCGCTTGTCATGCTCCACGGCTTCGGAAACGACGCACACGTCTGGGATGACTTCGCTCCGGCCGTAGCACCCTACTACCGCACGCTCGCCTTCGATCTGCGAGGCCACGGCGATTCGAGTCGCGATCCACAGCTGCGCTATGACCACGAAACCATGGCGTCGGATGTGATCGCCGTCACAGAAGTGCTGGACGTGAGCCGCTTTGTGCTGATGGGCCACTCGATGGGGGGCCGCGTCGCGATGCGGGTTGCCGGCAAGCATCCCGAGCGGCTCGCGGGTTTCGTGATCGTCGACGCCGGCCCTGAACTCGACGCGCGCGGCGTTTCACGGATTCGATCCGACGCGGTGTCAGACAAGCCCGCGTCCTTCGCGTCGGCCTCCGAGTACGAGGTCTCCCTCTCCCGCTCCTATCCCCTGGCAAAACCCCACGTCCTCGCGCGGATGGCGCGCTTCGGGCTGCGCCGCGGCGCGGACGGGCGCCTTGAGCCGAAGACCGATCCGGCCTTCTTCCGCGGCTGGGAGCACGAGTCTTCTGAGGACGCTGCGCGACGCGCTGCGGAGGAGGCGGCGGCGCTGTGGGCTGCCCTCGCCCGCACCCCCTGTCCAACCCTCGTGGTGCGCGGCGCCGCATCCGACGTCCTTTCCCCGGAGGTGGCGGATCGCATGGCGGAGCAGGTGCTGCCTCGCGGCTCGCTGGTTGTTGTTCCGCGCGCCGGACACTCGGTGATGCTGGACAACCCTGACGGGTTCCGGGAGGCAGTCACGAGTTTCGTCCTCGGCGACGCTTGACGCTAATCTCGGTGTGCAGGCGCGCTGCGCGCGCCATGATGGAAACTCGGGGATCCCGCGATGCCGATCGCCCACAAGTTTGTGCGCTCCTCTGCGCTCCTGTGTGCGTTCCTCCTCGCACGGGGTGCGGACGCAGAGAGTTCGATCGCGCCGACGACACCCGGCGCTGTGATCGAGCGATTGCATGCCGCGCTGCTCGAGTCAATGAAACAAGCCACCACGCTCGGCTACGAGGGACGGCGCGAGAAGCTTGCTCCCATCGTCGAGCAAACCTACGACCTTCCATTCATGGCAAAGGTGGCCACCGGGAAGTACTGGAAGGAGCTCGACCCCGCCGCGCAGCAGCGCTTCATCGATACCTTTACGCGCCTCACGATCGCGAACTACGCGGGCCGGTTTAATGGCTACGATGGGGAGAGTTTCGTCTTCGTCTCGGAGGGGGACGGTGGCCAAAACACAGCGCTCGTGCGGACCAAGCTCGTGCCCAAGGACGACTCCCCGATCCAGCTCGACTACCGGCTCCGCAACGTGGATGGATCATGGCGCATCATCGACGTCTATCTGAACGGCACGGTGAGCGAGCTCGCGCTGCACAGAGCCGAGTACTCGGCGAAGATCGAACGGGAAGGCTTCGACGCCTTGCTCAACGCCCTCGACGAAAAGATCGCGGCGCTCGCTGCCGGCAAAGCGGCGGACTGACGGCACCGGGCGTGAAGAATATTCACACGCTGCTGCTCGGGCTTGGGGCGACTTGTCTCGCATTTCTGGTGTGGGAGATCGGCCCGGGGACGCTCTGGCACGACACCGTAACGCTCGGTTGGGGCGCGGCCCTGATCATTTCGGTGGCTGCGATCGAGCAGCTCCTGCACACGCTCGCCTGGCAGCGCTGCTTCGAGCCGGCCGAAAGGCCGAGCCTGATGCGCCTTTACGGCGCGCACCTTGCCGGAGGCGCGATCAATATCGTGACGCCGACCGCAACGCTGGGCGGCGAGCTCGTGCGCGGGGGGCTCCTTCCCGGTGTGCCGGGGGCGCTGGCTGCGGCGACGGTGACCGTGGACCGGCTCGCCTACGCACTAGCCGATACGAGCCTCGGGGTCCTCGGTCTTCTCGTCCTGCTCAAGGCACCGTCGCTCGGCGGCCTGGCACACCTGGCAATCGCCGCCGCCGCCGCGCTCTTCCTGACGGGGATCGGGATCTTCTGGGCATTGCAGCGCAATGGCCGCCTGCTCTCTCGGATCGTCGGGCACCCGATCGTGCGGCGGATTTGCGGGCCGACATTCGCCGAGGGACTTAGCACCGGCTCCGCTTCGGTGGACCTGCGGATCGCGACCTTCCACGCCGAGCGTACGAGCGCCCTGCTCGCTGCGATCGCGCTCCATATCGCGGGCTCCCTGATGGGTGCCGTGCAGCTGGGACTCTTTTTCTTCTTCGTGTCCGCTCCTGCCACACCCTTCATGACGATTGAGGTCTTTTTGGTGGGGATTGCTCTGGACCTTTTCTCCTTCTTCATACCCGCACGCCTCGGGGCACAGGAAGGCGCGCGCATGCTCGCGGTCTCCCTGGTGGGCCTAGAGCCGGCCCTTGGCCTGCTCTTCTCGCTCGTGCTGCGGGTTGAGCAAGTGGCCTGGGCGGGGATCGGGCTCGGCCTCTATTCTTTGCTGGTGCCGCGCGGGAGGGCAACGCGGCAGGCCTCGCGCTTGCAAACCCTGGACCTACAGTCGGGTGCAGCTGAACCCCTGCCCGAGCCCGGCTTGACACCAGGCGAGGAGGCGGGGTAGCAAGAGGCCCATTCGAGCCAGGAGGGGTGAGTGCTCACGCGCCGAAGCTTCTTCCAACGCCTTCTCGCCAATCGGGAAGCGCGAGAGTTCCTGATGAACTCGCTCGCTGTAGGCGAGGCGGACAGCGCCGTCGATCTCGATCGCATTGCTGAGCATGTCCAAGACGAAGCCCTTTCACGCAGGATCTATCGCCACCATGCCGAGGAAAAGCGCCATGCGCGCCTCTTTGGCAGGCGGCTGTCTGAGCTCGGCTTCCTGCCCCAGCCGCTCCCGCCGGAGCTGGACTACGAACGCTACGTGCAGCGCTTCGGGATGGGCACGCCGAAAGCTCGGATCGACGATCCGCGTCCGTTCGACGAAGACGACATCATCCTGTTCTTCGCGGGAAGCAAGGCGGGCGAAGAGCGGGCCTGCGCTGAGATGGAGGGGTTAATCGAGGCCCTCGCTGAGGACCCCGAGACGGTGACGCTCTTGCGCGCGATCCACGCCGACGAGATCCGTCACGTCTCGTATGCGACAGAGGAGCTGCAGCGGATCGCCGGCCTCGGCGGCCGTGCCAAGGTGCTTCGAACGCTGCGTGCGGCGCGGCGCGCAGAAGCGCGCGCGCACCGTCACGTGAGCCGCGCCTTCATGCGCCATCTCATGCGAATGCTCGACTATCCGAGCTGGATCCAGATGCTGGCTGGCATTGGAATCGATCTCGGGTTCGCCGTGCGCTGGCTCTTCCCCGGAGGTCTCGACCAGCCGATCATTGCGAACGCTATGCCGACACCCGCCGACCGCCTACCCGCTTGCCCGTCCGCCGCCGACTCGACAGCGGTGGCCGAGTCGGCGCGATGAAGACGCTCTTTCTAAACCCGCCGTCCTACGACGGTTTCGATGGCGGCGCAGGCTCCCGATACCAGGCTCGGCGGGAGATCAAGTCCTTTTGGTATCCGACCTGGCTCGCTCAGGCCGCCTCGCTCGTGCCCGGTTCCCGATTGATCGATGCGCCGCCCGACGAGCTCGGGATTGACGCTGTCATCGAGCAGGCCGAAGGGTACGACCTCACGATCATCCACACCTCGACGCCCTCGGTCGTGCAGGACGGCAAGACCGCGGCGCGGCTCCGTGAAGCGCATCCCCGCATGACGATCGGCTTCGTGGGTGCGCACACCATGGTCCAGCCGGAGGAAACGCTGCGCATTGCGCCCGCGGTCGACTTCGTTGGAACCGGGGAGTTCGACTACGCCGTACGGGACGTCGCTGCGGGGTTACCGCTCGAGTCCGTGACGGGCATCTGCTGGCGAGCGCCCGACGGCACGCTGGTTCGCAACGCTCCCCAAGCGCCGATTCACGACCTCGACTCATTCCCGTTCGTGACCGACGTCTACGCGCGCAACCTCACGATTGAGCGCTATTACATCGGCTATCTGCAGCATCCCTACGTCTCGCTCTACACGGGCCGAGGCTGCCGTAGCCGATGCACCTTCTGCCTCTGGCCGCAGACCATCGCAGGCCACGTCTACCGCACGCGCAGCGTCGAGCATGTGGTGGCGGAGATGGCCCATGCCAAACAGCTGTTCCCGCAAGTGAAGGAGTTCTTCTTCGACGACGACACCTTCACCGATGACCGACCGAGAGCGGAGGCCATCGCTCGCGGGCTCGGGCGGGTTGGGATCACTTGGTCGTGCAATGCAAAGGCCAACGTGCCGCGCGAAACGCTGCAGATCATGAAGGAGAACGGGCTGCGCCTTCTCCTCGTGGGGTTCGAGTCGGGCAACCAGGAGATCCTGAACAACATCCGCAAGGGCACGAAGATTGAGCGCGCCCGTGAGTTTGCGCGCGACTGTAAGGATCTCGGGATCCTAATTCATGGAACCTTCATCATCGGATTGCCTGGCGAAACACCCGAGACGATCGAGCGTACGATTGCGTTCGCGAAGGAGGTCGATCCCTACAGCCTGCAGGTATCGCTCGCGGCACCGTATCCCGGGACCGCACTCTACGCGCAAGCGAAGGAGAACGGCTGGCTGCGGGGCGACCGCGCGGCCGGACTGGTCGAAGAGCACGGCATCCAGGAGGCCGTGCTGCGCTACGAGAATCTCTCGAGCGAACAGATGCACGAAGCGCTCGAACGCTTCTACCGTGCCTATTACCTGCGACCCCGCCCAATCCTGCGCATCGTGCGGGACATGCTGCGCGACCGCGAGGTGATGTGGCGGCGCCTGCGCGAGGGTCGCGAGTTCTTCTCGTTCATGGCGCAGCGCCGCCACCCATCTTAACGGGCGTGGCGGGGCGTCTCCTCGTCACCGGCGACGATCTCGGCGCGAGCAGCGCCGTGAACGCGTCGATCGTGCGTTGCCACCGCGAGGGCATCCTCACCAGCGCGAGCCTGATGGTTGCCGAGCCGGCGGCTGGGGAAGCCGTGACGCTGATCAGCGAGTTCCCAGGGCTCGGAACGGGGCTCCACATTGTGCTCTGCGACGGCGCAGCCGCGAGTCCGCCGCGGGCGATTCCCGACCTTGCCGACAGCAAGGGACAGCTCCCGTCGAGCGCCCTACGCGCGGGTCTGCGGGATTGGGTGCACCGGCGCCGGCTGCGCGGCCAGCTCGAATACGAGGTCCGCACCCAGTTCGAGCGCTACGCCAAAACCGGCCTTCCCTTCGATCACGTCGACGGGCACCACCATTTGCACATGCATCCTGTGGTGTTTGAAATCGTGCAGCGCTGCATGGAGGAACATCGGGTCCCGTGCGTGCGGCTGATGCGAGAAAGCCGCGCTGCACGTCCGCCGAACGGCAGTCCCACCGAAGAGCTCGTGCCCGCTATCTTCTCGGCGCTGGCTCGGCATCACCGGCGTCGCCTCCGGCGCTCTGGGCAGATCCGGACCGCAGATGAAGTGTGGGGGCTCCGGGCCACAGGGCGGCTCGACACTGCGCTGTTATGCCGCATGGTGCGGCGCATGCGCGTGCACACCTTGGAGTTATTCACGCATCCGAGAGAAGACACGGAGCAGGGGCGTCTCGAAGAGCAGGCGCTGTGTGCTCCGGAGGTGCGGCAGATGATCGCGGACGCGGGCTACGAGCTCGTCAGCACCCGGACGCTCGGCAGGGAGGCGCTCGGTTGAGCGCGCTGGCTCTCATTGCCACCGTGTGGTTTGCGGCGGCGCTCGTCTATCGCGCCCTCTCCATGCGTGCCCTTTCCACACTCTGCCGCGTCGAGGACCTCGACTTCGATCCGGTGCCGCCCGAGGGCGCCCTCGTGGCGTTTCGACCACTCCACGGATTCCTGACGCGCCTTGAGCACTCGCTCGAGACTCTCTGGCGAGCTGCGGCGCGCGGCGGCTTGCGCGTGATCGTAGGCTCCGCGGATCGCAAGGATCCGGCGCTCCGCGTGGCAGCGCGTGTGGCAGCTCGTTTCCCGGGGGTGCGATCGGAGATCCGTGTCGCGCCAGGTCCTGAAGGCTTGAACCGCAAGCTCGCGAACCTGATTCAAATGTCGGAGGGGATCGATGACGACCTGCTTCTGCTGAGCGATGCCGACATCGGCGTGCCCGAAGACTACGTCCTGCGCCTCACACGGCCCTTCAAGGATGCCGACGTCGGCCTCGTGACCTGTCCCTACCGAAGCGTCCCCGCCGCGGGTTTTGCCAGTCGCATCGACGCCCTGATCACCAACTCCCATTTCTTGCCCAGCGCTTGCCTTGCGACCCAGCTGGAGGGGCTGCACTTCGCGCTCGGCGCGACGATCGCCGTGCGGGCAACCGCGCTCGCCGAGGCCGGCGGCTTCGAGGCGTTGCTGAGTACGCCGGCCGACGACTTTCTGCTCGCCCGGCACATTGAACGCGCCGGTTGGCGCCTTGCTTGGTCGCCCATGGTGGTGGACCACTTGCTCGAACCGGAAGGCTGGGCTGCGGCGGCGCGCCGGCACCTGCGCTGGGCCCGTGTCGTGCGGCACATGCGCCCCCTCGGCTATGCCGGACAGCTCGTTACGCACGGAAGCGTCCCCGCGCTCATCCTCGCAGCCGTCGGCGCGGGTGTGTGGATCCCGTGCGCGTGGTGGGTACTCGAGGGCGTGTGGCTTTGGCGCCGGCGCGAGACGCTCGGTTTGCGCCCCGGCGACCTCGCCGCGATCCCGCTCGCGGACTTGCTCGCGTTTGCAATTTTTCTAGGAGGAACCCGAGGACGCGCGAGGCCGAGCTAAGCCCGCGCAGTCCTACGGTTCGGGCTTGGGCAGCGTTGCGGCCTGGGCCCCAACCGCGGGGGGCGCGGGAGCCGTCTCGGCTTCGCCTCCCCCAATTGCCTTTGGCGGCGCCGACGGCGCGGGTTCGCTGGCGGGAGGCGCTACGGCTCCCTCGGGCATGGGCTTGGCGGACAGCGGCGCGCCATCGCTCTTCTCGACGCGCCCGCGCAGCTCTCCCTCCCGGTCGAGGAGGTAGGCGCTCCGCAGCGCGGCGTAGTAGTCGACGGCCGATTCCTCCAGGTGCCTGAGATCCTCCTTGTGCTCGTCTCGCAAGGAGAGTCCATCGCCGGAGCCGAGCAGGAGCTGCGAGCCAGGACCGAGGAGCCAGAACTGAGGCTCTAGGAAGCCGTCGATGGCACCACCGATGCTGTCGCGGACGGTCGTGGGCCCGAACAACGGCAGGACCAGGTAGGGGCCCGCGCCAATCCCTGCCCGAGCGAGCGTCTCTCCGAAATCCGCTTCGTGGCGCGCAAGACCAAAATTGGCGGCGGGATCGAACAACCCTCCGAAGCCGAGGGTGGTATTGATCGCGAAGCGCGCCGTCGTGACAATTGCGTCACGGAACTCGAGCTGGAGGATGTCGTTCGCAAGTGTCCGTGCCGAGCCCAGGTTCCGGAACACGCGCCGGACCGCACGGCGACCCTCGGCTGGGACAACGAACTCATAGGCGGTGGTGAAGGGGTCGAGGAGGACGTGATCGATCCCGCGATTTAGAGCGAAGAAGCCGCGATTGACGGGCTCGAGGGGGTCGTACGGGCCCTTCTGGATGCTCGCAATGAGCGCGTCATCTGCGTCGGCGGCAGGGGGCGGGACCGGAGAGCCAGCCTCGAGCGCGTCGGGTGTCGCAGCAGCCTGGGCTGCAAGCGGCACGGGCTCGCGCCCCGGCGGAGCGCTCGCACAGCCGAGCACACCTCCCAAGACCAGCGCCAGCCCCGCCGCAATCCGCGCGGAGGCCAATCCTGCCGTCGACGGCCGCGCAAGCGTGCGGCACCGCTGCGAAAAGCTCAATCGATCTCAGTCCTTCTCACCCAAGTCCGTGAACGCCATCGCGGCCAACAGCCTTCACTGCAGAACCGCGGCGCGAGAGGTATTTGGGGTGCCACATTGTAAGGCCCCGCAACCCGAGGGCAAACTCCGACTGCAGCAGAACGCCCCAACGCGACCTGTTCTTTGCCCTGCAAGTGAAGTGGCGATGAATCCATCATCGCCGACTGACCCAACGCCGGCGTTCGGTCAGCGTTTTCGGTTGTGACCTCCCAGGTCACGCCCGATCCTCCGGCCCCAAGGCGCGACACGCTGTCGTCCAGCCACTTGGAACCTTAGGTGCACATCGTCGAACTTCTCGCACAAACCATCGCCTTGCGTCCGTACGTCTTCTGCTTCCTAGCGGCATTCCTGGTGATTGCCCTGGGGGAAATCGGGCCGGTGCGCACCCTTGTGTGGCTCGTGCTCGGCTACGGGGTCGCGTTTGCCTGCGAATACGCTTCGACGCGAAATGGCTTCCCATTCGGCCTCTACCACTATCTCGACGCACCAACCCGCGGCCGCGAGCTGTGGGTCTCAAACGTCCCATTTATGGATTCGCTTTCCTTCGTCTTCTTGTCCTTCGTGAGCTATGCGACCGCTCGTCGACTTCTCGGAGCTCCAGCGAACCCGCGGGGCCGCATCCAGCTCACGCCTGCCCTGCTCGGCCTCGGCACGCTCCTCATGGTTGCGATCGATCTCGTGTGCGACCCCGTGGCGCTGCGCGGGGACCGCTGGTTCCTCGGCAAGCTGTACGACTACGCGGCGCCCGGCGCGTTTTTTGGCGTCCCTCTCACGAACTACCTCGGATGGGCATTTGTGGGCGCAGCGGTGCTTTCGGCGATGGGTGCGCTCGAACGCGGGGGGTTTCTTCGCGGTGCGCCCCTCTATCCACTGCCGAAAGCGCGCGGCGTCGTGACCGCCTTCTACGCGGCGATCGTACTGTTCAATGCGGCGATCGCGTTCTGGATCGGACTTGCGCCCGTCGGCTGGCTCGGGCTCGCGATCGTCGGCACCGTGACCACTGCGCTCATCGTCCCGTCCGCCCTGCGCGCCGGCGGCCTGTCGGCCGAGCCAGGATGCGAGGAGGCGCGCTGAGGTGTACACGCAGGGGCTAAGGCGCGGCGCCGCAAGGACGGGCGCCACGGGTGGTCGAGGCTCTGCGCGGAGCGGGACGCTGCGGCCCGTGCGCGTTCCGACGGGCTCAAGACCCCGCGCGGGTCTCGCGGTGCAGGGCGCCGCGACCTTGCCTGCGACGATCTCCGCACGATCGAGTGCGATGCGCCACCCCCCCGGAGCTCCGACCTTCGCCATTTCGAGGGACCTGGCATGAAACGCGAGAAGCATCCGGTGATCCCGCCGGCCGGCGCGCCGACGGGGTCTGAGTTCACTCATCGCAAGGCCATCACGCGCGACCGCATCGTGCGCGCGGCGATGGCTCTTTTCGCGACCCAAGGCTTCGAGCACGCAAGCGTCACGCAGATCGCACGCAGGGCCGGGGTCTCGCGAGCTTCGATTTTCTGGCACTTCGGCGATAAGGCGACACTTTTCAGCGAGACATGCCGCGAATTTCTGGTGCCTTTCCGGGACATGCTCGCCGCGAGCCTGGACCACGTAGACGCCGAGAAGCGCCTTTCCGAGCTGTTCGCCGTGTACGAAGACTTTGTGACGTCGAACCGCGAGGCCATCCAATCCTTCGTACGCTGGATGTTCGAGTCCCCCGAGCTGCGGGACACGCTCCAGCGCACGCTGCTCGATTTGCACGAGATCTTTATGCGGGACGTGCGCGACACGCTGCGTGAGGTTCTCCCTCCCGGCCATGATGCCGAGACGCTGGCCACGGGGGTGGTCTCCCTGCTCGACGGCAATCTCCTGCTGTCCTTGCTCGATCCCACGCCGACCGGAGACGAGCGCCGCCGCCAGGCCCTGCGTGCCGTGGCGGCGCTGATTCCGCAGCGACCCCGGAAAGGATGACGATGCGATTTCCCTTGCGACTCCAATACGACTTATTCCGCTACATCGCTCAGCAAAAGCGTGCGGGCAGGCGACACTATCCGCTCGTGTTGATGCTCGAGCCCCTCCACGCTTGCAATCTTGCGTGCGCGGGTTGCGGCCGAATCGTCGAATATGAGGACACCTATTACGACAAGATGACGCTGCAAGAGTGCCTGGACTCCGTCGATGAGTGCGGCGCTCCGATCGTGTCGGTGTGCGGGGGAGAACCCCTGATCTACAAGCCGACCCCCGATCTTCTGCGCGGCTGCTTCGAGCGCGGCAAGCACGTCCAACTGTGTACGAATGCGATCCTCCTCGACAAGTTCATGGAGAAGGTTCCGCCGCACGCGAACCTCACGATCCAGGTCCACCTCGACGGCATGCGCGAGACCCACGATCGAGTGGTGTGTCAGACCGGCGTATTCGATACGGTCGTCCCGCAGATGAAGCGCGCCGTCGAACGCGGCTACCGCGTGTCGACGAACACGACGATCTACAGGGACACGTCGCTCGAGGAACTCGAAGAGCTCTTCACGATGCTCGACGGGATGGGAGTGCACGGTTTTTTGATCACGCCAGGCTATGCCTATGAGGTGTTAGACAACGACATCTATCTGGCGAAGCAAGAGGTGCACGAGAAATTCCGGAAAATCCGCGAGATCGCAAAGCGCCACAAGGTTCTCTCGACCCCGCTGTATCTCGATTTCCTGACGGGCGACCGCGACCTTGATTGCACACCGTGGGCCAACGTCACACGGAATCCGCGGGGCTGGAAAGGTCCCTGCTACCTCATCACAGATACGCACTATCAGACGTACCGCGAGCTGCTCGAATCGACCGACTGGGAGTTCTTCTCCCAGCGCCGGGACAAGCGCTGCGAGAACTGCAAGCTGCATTCCGGCTTTGAAGCCAGCGCGGCCGAGACACTCACCCGCAGTCCGAAAGACGCCCTGCGCTTCGCGACCTGGGTGGTCCGATAGTGAGACTGCTCGCATCGATCGAGGAGCCCTGCGACCTGCGCCGCCTGCCGAAGGACGAGCTTGCCACCGTCGCGGTCGAGCTGCGCCACGAGCTGATCGATGCAGCGGCCGAGGTGGGTGGCCATTTCGCCGGGAGTCTTGGAACGGTCGAGCTCACGATCGCCCTGCACTACACGTTTGACACGCCACAAGACCGCCTGATCTGGGACGTGGGTCACCAGGCCTACGGCCACAAGGCCCTGACGGGTCGGCGCGAAGGCCTGCGGCAGATCAAGCGTTCAAACGGACCGAGTGGCTTCCTGCGCCGATGCGAAAGCCCGTACGACGTGTTCGGGGCCGGCCACGCGGGCACCTCGGTCTCGGCTGCGCTTGGCGTGGCCGAGGCGCTGCGCCGTCAGGGGCGGGACGGCCGTGTGGTGGCGGTGATCGGCGACGGTGCGGCGACGGCAGGAATGAGTTTTGAAGCGTTCAACCACGCTGGCTTCCTCGGCAGCGACCTCAAGGTCGTGTTCAACGACAACGGAATGTCGATCGCACCCAATGTGGGTGCGCTCGCGCGGGCGGGAAACCCGCGCCCATATTTTGAGACGCTCGGCTTCCGCGTGATCGGCCCCGTCGACGGGCATGACCTTGGGGAGCTGCTCCCAGCCCTCGAGGCGCTGCGGAACGCCAAGGGGCCAGTCCTCGTGCACGTGCGCACTCGCAAGGGCAAAGGCTTCGCGCCCGCCGAAGCCGATCCCTTCGGCTGGCACGCGACCGTCCCCTTCTGCGTCGAAACCGGCCAGCGCCGAGGGCACGGAGCGCCGGCGCCTGCGAGCTGGACAACTTGCTTTGCCGAAGCCCTGATTCGGGTCGCTGATCGTGATCCGCGCGTGGTGGCTCTGACCGCCGCCATGCCGGACGGTACGGGGCTTGACCGTTTTGCGCGGCGGCATCCCGATCGCTGGTACGACGTCGGCATCGCGGAGCAGCACGCGGTCACGTTCGCCGCAGGGCTTGCCGCGGAGGGGATGCGGCCGGTGTGCGCGATCTATTCGAGCTTCCTGCAGCGCGGCTTCGACCAAGTGGTCCACGACGTGGCCTTGCAGGGTCTGCCCGTCGTCTTCGTGCTCGATCGCGCAGGTCTGGTGGGAGCTGATGGACCGACACACCATGGTGTGTTCGACATTGGCTATTTGCGACCGATCCCGAACCTCATCCTGGCCGCGCCGCGTGACGAAAACGAGCTCCAGCATCTGCTGGCGACCGCGGTCGACTCGGGTCGGCCCTTCGCGCTGCGCTTTCCACGCGGCCCCGCCTTGGGAGTGGCGCTCGATCCGGATCCAAAGCCGCTGGCGATTGGACGCGCGAGCGTTTTGCGGCGCGGCGATGACCTGGCGCTCGTGGGTCTTGGAAAGACCGTTGCCACGGTGCTCGACGCGGCCGAGCGGCTCGCTGAGATCGGCGTTTCGGCGACTGTGATCGACGCGCGGTTCGTAAAGCCCCTCGACGGGCACGTGCTCGCGGCCGCGGCGCGGCGCTGCGGGCGGGTGGTCACGGTCGAGGACCATGCTGCCATCGGCGGTCTCGGGAGCGCGGTGCTCGAGTGCCTTGCGGTCGCCGCTCCCGGGACCTTGATCCGCACCCTTGGCATCGCCGACGCATTCGTAGAGCACGGTGACGTTGCGGAGCAGTGGTCGAACGCGGAGATCGACGCGCCGAGCGTGGTGCAAGCCGCGCGCGAGCTGCTGGGAGGCATGGCATGAGCGGTCTCATTCAAATCGAGGGCGTGGGCGAATCGACTGAGGGACCGCTCGCCGTACCCGCGGGCCTGGAGCGCGTGGGCGATGCGATTCGACGCGCGCAGGAGAGCTTGTGGAAGAGTCAACGCGAGGACGGCCACTGGGTCTTCCCGCTCGAGGCCGACGCCTCGATCACCGCAGAGTACGTGATCTACCGCCGTCTCATGCGGCTTGCCATCGACGAGCGCGACCGCCAGGCGGCGGCGTTCCTGCTTGCCACGCAGGGAAGCGATGGCGGTTGGGCACGCTGGGAGGGAGCGGAGGGGCATCTGTCCCTCACGATTGAGGCCTACTTCGCCCTGAAACAGGTCGGCATGAAGGCAGATGAACCCGCGATGACGCGCGCTCGCGAGTTCATCTTGTCGCGCGGCGGGCTCTCCCGCGCGGGCGTCTTCACGCGCATTTGGCTGTCTTATTTCGGCGAGTTCCCAGCGCGCGGCGTGCCCGTCATGCCGGTCGAAATCGTGCTGCTGCCCGAGCGCTTTCCTCTCAGCGTCTATGAGATGTCTTCTTGGGCGCGCGGCACGGTGGTGCCGCTTACCGTCCTGCAGGCCGTCGACTTCCGCGTTCCCCTTCCGCAACCCGAAATGTCCGTGCGTGAGCTTTGGTGCGAGGACCCCGCACGGGCAAACCTCACCTTCGATGCGGGCCGGCGGCTTTTCAGCTTCCGGCGCTTCTTCACGCTTCTTGACCGCGCGCTTCACCGCCTTGGCGCACTCACGCAGCGTCGTCCCCTGCGCGCCCGGGCACTGCGCGAGGCGGAGCGCTGGATCCGGGAGCGGCAAGACCGAAACGGCGGCTGGGGAGGGATCGTCCCGGCCATGCTCAACTCGACCTTGGCGCTGTGCGCGCTGCACGGTTCTGAGGACGAGGCCGTGCGCCGGGGCCACCAGGCGATTGAGGACTTCACTGTCCAGCTGCCTCAGGGTCTCATGTTCCAGCCCTGCGTCTCGCCGGTGTGGGATACCGTTTTGGCGATCAAGTCCCTGCTCGATTCGGGTGCGGCGCCCGACGACGCACGGCTCGTGCGCGGCGCCGAGTGGCTCCTCGATCGCCAAATCCTGGGCGTCCGCGGCGACTGGGCGCGAAAGCGTCCCGATGCCAAGCCCGGAGGCTGGGCGTTCGAGTACGAGAACGTCCACTACCCCGACGTCGATGACACGGTGGCGATCGCAACCACGCTGGACCGGCTCACGCTGCCTGACGAGGTGCGCAAGCAAAAGGCGGTGCAGCGCGGACTGCGCTGGACCCTCAACATGCAAAGCACGAACGGGGGCTGGGGTGCTTTCGACGTCGACAATGTGAGAGGCGTCTGGAACGAGATCCCTTTCGCCGACATGAAAGCGATGCTCGACGCGCCCACGGCAGATCTCACAGGCCGCGGCCTCGAGCTCTTGGGCCACTTCGGCTACTCGCTGAGCTCGCGCCAGGCCGAGCGCGCGCTCGCCTTCGTGACGGCGCGTCAAGAGGCCGACGGGTCGTTTTGGGGCCGCTGGGGCGTGAACTACATCTACGGGACCTGGAGCGTGCTGACGGGTCTTGCGCAGCTTGGCTTCCGGCCCGACGACCCGCGCGTTCGGCGCGCAGCCGACTGGCTGGAGAAGCGCCAGAACAAGGATGGCGGCTTCGGCGAATCGCCTGCGAGCTACGAGGATCCCTCCGCGTGCGGCCGCGGGCCTTCTACCCCTTCCCAGACCGCTTGGGCGGTGATGGGTCTCATTGCCGCCGGCCGCGGGGGGAGCGAGTCCGTCCGGCGCGGAGTCGAGTATCTACTCGCTCGCCAAGGCGGGGACGGCGAGTGGACCGAGAATGAGTGGACGGGAACGGGCTTCCCCGGCCATTTCTATCTGCGCTATCACGGCTATCCCCGCTATTTCACGCTTTCCGCCCTCGGCCTTTATCTGCGTGATCGCGCGCGCACTCCCTCCTTGTCCGAGGAGTGCGGATCGCCGGCGCCGGAGATGCGTTGAACTCGGCACTCGAGCAAGACCTGCGGGCATGTGCCCGGCTGGCGCGCACCCACTACGAGAACTTCGCAGTCGGTTCACTCCTGCTGCCGCGGAGACTGCGGCGTTCCCTGGCGGCGATCTACGCAACGGTGCGCATTGCAGATGACCTCGCCGACGAGCCCATGCCGGGTGTGGACCCCCGGCTCGCGCTTGCGGAGTGGGAGCGCGGGCTAGAGACCGCCGCCGCGGGCCGGCCGGCGCCGCATTTCGCACAGCGTGCGTGCGGCGCCGTGATCCGCGAGCTCGGGCTGCCCCTCGATCCGTTCCGCGCCCTCTTCCGCGCGTTCCGCCGCGATACCGTGCAGCAGCGGTATGAGACCTGGGAAGAGCTGCTGGAGTATTGCCGCGACTCCGCAAACCCGGTGGGTCGTCTCGTCCTGCTGCTCTTTGGCGTTCGCGATCCCCAGCTCTTCCAGGCTTCCGATCAGATCTGCACGGGGCTTCAGCTCGTAAACCACTGGCAGGACGTCGCCGACGACGCACGTCGAGGTCGGATTTATCTGCCTGCCGAGGATCTGGCGCGCTTCGCCGTGGATCCTGAGGCGCTGCTGCGCGGCGAAGACAGCCCGGCACTGCGCGCCCTGCTCGCCTTCGAAACGGCACGAGCCCGGGCTCTGCTCGAGCAGGGCGGAACGCTCGTCACGGCGACACAGGGCCGGCTGCGCCTTGAGGTGGCGCTCTTTCGGCGCGCGGGCCTCGTCGCGTGCGACGCGCTAGCGAGCGCCGGCTACGCGGTGCAGCAGGGCGCGCCGCACCTTGGCGCGCGCCAACGCGTACAGATCGTCTTTACCGGAGTGCGCGACGCCGTGCGGGCGAACCGTGTGCCGTCCGAGGCTCCCCCCGCGGCCCGCACAGAGCTCGCACAACCCGAGGCCCCGCATGGAGCCTGAGCTCCTGCGGGCCTACCAGCATTGCCGGCGCATCACGCGCAAGAGCGGCTCCAGCTTCGCTTCCGCATTCTGGATGCTGCCGGCCGAGCGGCGGCGCGCGCTTCACGCGATCTATGCCTTCTGCCGCTTGGCCGACGACATGGCGGACGATCCCGACGTGCGCAGCGATCGGCTCGGTCTGATTCGGCGCTGGCGGGGCGAGCTCGAAGCTGCGTATCTCGGGAAATCGAAGCATCCCGTCGGGATCGCCCTCGGCGATGCCGTGCACCGGTTTCGGCTGCCGCAAGAGGTCTTCCTCGACCTGCTGCGCGGCGTCGAGTCGGATCTCGTGGGCGCACCCATTGACACCTTTGAGGACCTCGAGCGCTACTGCTACCGCGTCGCGTCCACCGTCGGTCTGCTCGTGGTCGAGCTGCTCGGTTATCACAATCCACGGACCCTCGAGTATGCAAGGGTCCAAGGCATCGCCGTGCAGCTCGTAAACGTGCTGCGTGATGTGGGCCACGATGCCGAGGCTGGCCGCATCTACCTGCCGCGCGAGGAGTTGGAGCGTTTCGGTGTGTCACCTGAGGCCGTGCGACGGCGAGAAGTCAGCGAATCCATGCGACTTCTGCTCGCCTGCCACGCCGAGCGGGCGCGGGTTTATTTCGAGCGCGCCGAGACTCTGCTCCCTCCTGAAGACCGTCGGCGCCTTCGGCCTGCGCAGGCCATGGGCCGCATTTATCGCGATCTCCTAAGAGAGCTGCATCGTCGCGGTTACCCGTGTATGGGAGAGCCGCTCCGGCTCTCTAAACGACGACGACTTGCCATAGCGGCGAGCGCTTGGCTCGACCTGCGCAGACACGCATGAGCGTCGTGGTAGTAGGCGGTGGAGTGGCAGGACTTGCGGCGGCCAGTGCGCTTGCAGAGCGAGGCTGCACGGTGACCGTGCTCGAGGCGGCCCCCGCCCTTGGCGGCCGCGCGCGCTCCTTCGTGGAGCGCAGCACGGGCGACAGTGTCGACAACGGTCAGCACGCCCTCATGGGCTGCTACCACGAGTTCTTGGCGCTGCTCACGCGAATCGGCCGCCGCGGGGCGCTGTGGGAGAGTGAGCTTGACGTGCCCCTGTGGGATGCGGCGCGCGGCGTGCAACGCCTTGCGTGTCCCGCCTTGCCCTCCCCGCTGCACTTCGCTGCGGGTGTGCTGCGATTCGGGCATCTCTCGCTGCGCCAGCGTCTTTCCGCGCTGCGGGCGGGGCGCGCGCTTGTCGCGCGATTTGGGCGGAGCCGGGATCGCGACGAGGCCTTCACGGTTGCGCAGGCACTTTTCGCGCTCCGTCAAAGCCCGCAAGCCCGGCGCGCCCTGTGGGATCCTCTCACCTGGGCCACGCTGAATGCGGACCCCACCGTGGCGAGCGCAGCGCTCCTCGCCGCCGTGGTCGCCCGTGCGCTGCTGGGCCCGCGCTCTGCGAGCCGCTTCCTGCTGCCCGCTTTGCCGCTCTCCGAGCTCTACGCGGAGCCTGCCCGGAAGTTCATTGAAGCGCGCGGCGGGACGGTGCGCTGTCGGGCACCGGTCGACGAAGTCGTGGTGGAGAACGGACGGGCGGTAGGCGTGCGCCTCGGCGGGGAACTCCTCCACGCGTCGCGCGTGATCCTTTCGGTGCCGCCGCCCGTCGTACGCCGGATCGCACCGCCCGGGCTTGGTTCGCTCTTGCCGGCAGCGCTCGAGCGTGCGACGCCGATCGTCTCGGTGACGCTTTGGCTCGATCGTCCTGTCGGCGGACCCGATTTTCTGGGGCTCCTCGACGGCCAAACGCAGTGGCTGTTTCGTGTGGATCGCATCCACCGGCCCGCAAGCACGCCCTCGCGCGGCTCCCCCGCGGGCGCCCGAATCGCGTGTGTGCGCAGCGGGGCCTCGGCCTGGCTCGACCTTCCGACCCGGGAGATCGCATTGATCGCGCTGCGCGAGGCGGCACAGGCGCTGCCAGGCGCCATCCACGCCGAACTGCGCCATGCGCTCGTGGTGAAAGAAGTGGCGGCGACCTTGGCGCCGACTCCCGAGCTCCAGCGCCTGCGACCCGGACCCGCAGGTCCTGTGCGGGATCTATTCCTCGCGGGAGATTGGACGGACACAGGCCTTCCCGCCACGCTGGAAAGTGCCGCGTTCTCGGGTCACCGGGCCGCCGCCCTCGCCTTTGCGACGGCGCAATAGGCCGCATGAGCGATATCTCCGAGCGCAAGGAGTCCCATCTGCGCCTGTGCACCACCGAGGACGTCGAGCACCGGAACGGGACGCTTCTCGACGACGTGTACCTGCTCCACGACTCCCTGCCTGAGCTTTCGGTCGACGAGGTCGACCTCTCGTGCGAGCTCTTCGGCCGCCGGCTCGAGGCTCCAATCCTGATCTCTGGGATGACGGGAGGAACGCCTGAGGCCGCAAGCGTGAATCGGGCGCTCGCCGCCGTGGCACAGAAGTGCGGCCTCGGGATGGGCGTGGGATCGCAGCGCCCCATGCTCTTGAGCCCCGACGCCGCCGAGAGCTACCGCGTGCGCGATGTAGCCCCCGACATCCTGCTGCTCGCCAACCTTGGCGCGGTGCAAGCACGGGACGTCGGGCCTGCCCGCGCGGCGGAGCTCGTCGCGGCAATCGGTGCGAACGCCCTGTGCGTGCACCTCAATGCCGCGCAAGAGCTCGTGCAGGCCGAAGGTGACCGGGATTTCCGCGGCTGCCTTCTGGCGATCCAAGAGCTCGTTGAAACGCTGCCGGTGCCCCTCGTCGTCAAGGAGACGGGCTGCGGACTCGCGCCGGGAACGCTCGAGCGTCTGGCCGCCATCGGTGTGCGCTGGGTCGACGTGTCGGGTGCAGGGGGAACCACCTGGACAGGGGTGGAGGCGCTGCGCGGGCCTCAGCGCCAACGCGCCCTCGGCCGGGAGTTGCGCGAGTGGGGGATCCCTACGGCAGCGTGCGTAGCGTATGCGAAGCGAGTGGGGCTTGGCACGATTGCTTCAGGTGGGATCCGCGGGGGCCTCGACGCGGCCCGCGCGCTCGCCCTCGGGGCCGACGCAGTCTCGCTAGCTCTTCCCTTCCTGCGCGCCCTTGCCCAAGGCGGCACGGCGCGCGCGCTTGAGACGGCGTCTGAGATCACCGAAGGCTTGCGCGCGGTGGCTGTGCTCACCGGCTCACGCCGTGCAGCCGACCTGCGGCGCGCCGCTCGCGTGCTCGGCCCGCGCCTGCGCGCTTGGCTCGACTAACAAAGAGTCGGCCGCCCCGCCCCGCTGCAGGCCGCCGCGCGCGCTAGGCTCGCATCCATGCCTCGCCTTGAGCGCTACGAAGGACGCGTCGCCCTGGTGACCGGCGGTTCCAGTGGAATTGGAGAAGCCATCGCACGTGGGCTCGCGGGGCGAGGCGCAGCCGTGGCCCTGCTCTCGCGGGGCAGCGCGCGCCTCGACGCCGCTGCAGAGCGCATTGCCCGGGCAGGAGGAGTGGTCTCGACGCATCCCTGCGACGTGGGCGATCGCGCGGGCCTTGGCTCTGCAATCGACGCCGCGACGGCAAGGCATGGTCGGCTCGACATCGTCGTGTGCTCGGCGGGTATCGGCGCGCACGGGCTCTTCCCCGACACTTCGCTCGAGACGATGGACGCGATCCTGCGAACGAACGTCCACGGTCTCTTCCATACCCTCCACTTTGCGCTGCCCCACCTGCTTGCGCGGGGGGAGGGCTGGATCGTAAACGTCTCGTCGGTGGCGGGGCGTCTCGGGCAGCCCGATGAGGCAGTCTACTCGGCGTCAAAATTTGCCGTGACGGGGCTTTCCGAGGCGCTCACCGTGGAGCTCGCTCCGCGCGGGATCCACGTGCTGGCCCTCTATCCCGGGCTCGTCCGCACCGCGCTCTTCACCGAGGCGGAGCTCGCCCGGCTGCCGGAGAGAGTGCGCCGCAGTGCACTCCATCCGGACGACGTCGCGCGCGCAACGCTTCGTGGCCTTGAACGTGGAAGGCACGAAGTCACGATCCCACGTGTCGCGATCGGCGGCTACCTGCTCCGCACGCTCGCGCCAGGCGTCTTTCGGCGCATCCTCTCGTCCATTCGGCTTGGCGCGCTCCCAGGCCGCTGACGAAGCCGGGCTACTCGCTTCCCGCCGGGGTCGGCTCGTCGTGCTCATCCTCGATTTCGCCGACGATTTCTTCCAGCACGTCTTCCAGGGTCACGACGCCGAGAACCGGACCTCCCGGATCACGCACCACCGCCATGTGTCGGCGGCCACGCCGGAACTGCCGCAGCGCTTCGCCGATCAGCGTGTCGGGACGCATCTCGATCGCCGAGCGAATCGCGTCGTTCAGGACTACCAAGCGGGTCTTCGCATACAGGTGGAAGAGGTCTTTGGTATGGAGAATCCCGACGATTTGGTCGAGGTTGTCCCGATACACGGGAAGCCGGGTGTAGCCTTCCTCGCGCAACCGATCGAGCAGGCCCTCAGGATCGGTCTTGTGGTCGATTGCGAACACGCGCTCCCGCGGAACCATCACGTCGCGCACACGCGTCCGCGCGATGCGGAAGACACGGCCAAGAATGCGGCCCTGGTCCGCACGAATCTCTCCCGCCTCACGCGCCTCCGACACCAGCAAGGAGAGCTCCTCCGCAGAGTGCACGCGCTCCGCCCCGCCCGGCGGTCGGACCCCGAACAGCCTGACCAGCCAGTTGCCCGAACCCCTCAACACCACCAGCACCCAGCGAAAGACGGCGCCAAACACAAGCAGCGGCCGTGCGAATAAGAGCGCGACTTCGCCGGGCCGGTCGAGTGCGAGGGCCTTGGGCGCGAGCTCCCCGAGAACCACGTGCAGAAAAGTGATGCCCGCGAACGCCAGCGCTGCCGCAACGCTGTGAACAGCCAAGACGCTCTCGACACCGGTCGCGGCAAGGGGAGCCCGCAGCAGATGCGCCAGGGCCGGCTGTCCGAGCCAGCCAAGTCCGATACTCGCTGCGGTGATCCCGAGCTGGCACGCGGCGATCGCGTCACCGAGCCGTTCAATCGCGGTCGCGACCGAGCTGGCGCCGCGTCGACCCTCGGCGACCCACACCCTGATTTGGCTGCGACGCACGGCAACCAGGGCGAACTCCGTGGCGACGAAGTAGGCATTGACGAGGACGAGCGCGAGCACTGCGACGAGGCCGAGCGCGTCAAGCGCGAGTCCTGGCTGTGCCATCCCCTCCGACTCCAGGCGCCCTCTGCCGGCACCGTACCTCGTTAGTTAGCATGATCTTGATGATCTCGCGCCGCATGCCGTTGTGTGCGAGTGCCGGCGGGGACGCGCCCCCTGCGAGCGCCGGCCGCCGAGCCTCGGAAAATGCGGCAAGCCGGTCCGGTGTGAATGCGGATGCGCTGGCGTTTCACCGCGAATGCCTCGTGCTTGACCTCCACATCGATACACTCTTGTGGGTGCGTTTGTTCGGCTACGATCTGGCGCGGCCACACCGCAACCGGCTGCCCTACTCCCCCTTTGCCTGGCATTTTGACCTTGAACGTGCCGCCTTGGGTGGCCTTAAGGCCTGCGTCTTCGGGCTCGTGATCAACCCCCGTCAGGTCAATCCCGAGCTCATGCTTCCACTCAAGTTCCTCGCCTGGTGGGAGCGGGGCAAACGCGGCAGCGGCCTCCCCCAGACACTCGATACGATCGACCTGCTGAACCGCGCGGCTGCGGCGCAACCCCACCGTCTGGCATTTTGCAAGAGCGGCAGTGAGCTGCGCCTGGCCGTGGCCGACGGACGCTTCGCTGGGCTTGCAGCTCTCGAGGGTGCGCAGGGAATCGAGGGACGCCTCGAGGATGTGCACACGGCCTACGAGCACGGCCTGCGCATGCTGGGCCTCGTGCATTTTCAGGCCACCGAGGCGGCGTACCCCATGACCGTCTCGGCCTTCGACGACGCGGGGCTCACCCACTTCGGCATCGAGCTCATCTCGGAGATGGAGCGGCTCGGCATGGTAGTGGATCTCGCTCACTTGAATCCGCGCGGCGTCAACGACTCGCTCCGGGTGATGAAGCGTCCGTTCGTGGTGAGCCATACCGCCTGTCGTGCGCTTGTGAACCATCCGCGCAACCTTGACGACACGCAGATCCGACGCATTGCCGAATGCGGAGGTGTCATGGGTATCGCGTTTGGAAACACCTTCGTGAAAGGCGACCTCTCTGGTTTCCTCGACCACATAGAGCACGTCATTCAGGTCGGCGGTGCTGATGCGGTCGCCCTCGGCAGCGACTTCGATGGCATGATCGTCCCGGTCAAGGGGATGGAGGACGTGACCGCCTACCCGCGGATCACGCAGGGCTTGCTCACACGGGGCCAGCCGCCTGAGATTGTCCGCAAGGTACTCGGGGAGAATGCGCTTCGAGTAATCACCGAAGTGTGTGGATAACGAGGTGCCCCAGACGACGCGCGCCGCAACGCAAACAAGAGCGGACAGGCAGGGGGCGGTCACTGATCGGAGAGAGTCTCCCTAGCGCGTAGTGGATTTCTCCCGTTCCAGGATCGCGCGCCCCGTAAAATCGTCGACGAACTGCCGGGCAGTACGCCCTGACCGGCTCGAGCGCTCGAGGGCGAAGCGCAGCGCTTCCGTGCGGAGCTGCTCGGGCGGCGCGTTGACCCCCGCCCTTGCCGCGTAGCGTTCGACGATCTCGAGATAGGTGGCCTGGCTGAATCCGTAGAAGCCGAGCACAAGGCCGAAGCGATCGGAAAGCGCGAGCTTCTCTTCCACGGCCTCGCCCATGTGGAGCTCGCCGGCGTCGTCGAGACGCGCCGCCCAGTTGTCCGCTGCCTGCTCCGGTAAGAGATGCCGCCGGTTGCTTGTAGCAATGATCCGGACATTGGCTGGCGGCGCCTCCAAACTGCCCTCGAGCGCGGCCTTCAGCTCGCGGTACGCGGACTCTCCCGCGTCGAACGAGAGGTCGTCGCAGAAGAGAAGAAAACGGAACGTCTCCGCACCGCGCAGCGCGTCGAGCACGTCGGGCAGGTGCAGGAGGTCTTTTTTGTGGACTTCAACCAACCGCAGGCCACGCGCGGCAAAACGAGGGAGAAGACCCTTCACAGCGGACGATTTGCCGGTGCCGCGTTCTCCAAAGAGCAAGACGTGGTTCGAAGGAAGTCCCCGGACAAACTGCTCCGTGTTGCCGAGAAGCCGCGCCACGCTGTGCTCGACCCCCACGAGTTCGTCGAGATCGAAGGTATGGGGCTTGGAAATGGGGAGGAGACGACCCTGCGCGCCGTCGCGGGACGACTCCCAGCGGAAGGCATGGTGGAGGGCAAACATCCGCGGGTCGCTGGGTCCGCCCGCGAGGCGCAAAAGCACGGCCTCCGCCAGCTCGAGCACCCGCCCGAGCCGTCGCAGCGTACCCCGCATCCCACCGCTGACCCCTGCGCTCACGGCGGCGGATTGTAGCCCGCACACCTGTAAGTCCGGAACGAGCGATTCCAAGTACTTGCAGCGGGAGTTGCTAGCAAAGCTTTGTCGCCCGCTTGTCGCCCGTACCGAGAAGCGCCATGGCGCGCCGTTCCGCTCAACGTGGTCTCAGGACGCGCGGCGATGATCGCTTCGGGCGAGGTTTCCTCCTGGCCCGAGGTTCGGGAGATGGCGCACGTGATCCGCGAGCCCGATCGCATAGTGCGCATCCTGCGCCAGCTCCTCGACTTCGCACGGCGAAAGTCGCCGGAACGCTCGCCCACCGACCTCGTGAAGCTCGCGCGCGAGACAGCGGCGTTCCTTGAGCCCCTCGCCGCCAAGCGCGGAGTCGCGGTCGCCGTCGAAAGCGGCGCTCTCGTTCTCGAGGCGGAGGTTGGGGTGGGGCAAATCCAGCAGGTACTGACCAACCTCGTCATGAACGCGATTCAGGCCTCACCCGCGGGCGGAACCGTCGAGGTAGGGCTTACGGCCCGCACGATCGCTTCGAACAAGGGCGAGGATTTGGAACGCCCATGCGCCTGTGTCGAGGTGAGAGATTCCGGGGAGGGCATCCCCGAGGACGCGCGTGCGCGCATCTTCGATCCCTTCTTCACCACGAAACCTGTTGGGGAGGGCACAGGCCTTGGCCTCTCCGTCGCCTACGGGATCGTCGCTGACCATCGCGGCTAGATCGAGGTGTCGAGCGAACCCGGACGTGGCTCTGTGTTCACGGTGTGGTTGACTGCAGGAGGTCCCTTGGCGTACAGCGGCGCTAGCTCAGAAGTGCATCGACAGCGCCATGACCCTTCCTTCTTTGGCGCGAGCGCTCCAACTCCCGCATGCGCCGGTAGCAGGCAGGACCCCAGGAGCTGATGCCGCTCGGCGAGGCGGTAGTACGCCATACGCCGACCGCGTCCTCGCCCTGGCCCGCATTCAAGTGCGTAAACCATTTGACCGGGGCAATTCTCCTCGTTTGGGGCAAAAGTCCCCGCGTCCGCCTGAGCGCAGTACACATTCGGATCCTCCAGCATTGGTATGCCACATGCACATTTTGCGCCTGGCTCCCGGCGCCGGGCTGAATTCCCCCTAGACCCACCCCATCAGGGTCAACCGGGTCGCCGGGACCGCCAGTGCGCGCAACACACGGGACCGTCGCGCCGCATGCACGTTGATCCGAGGAGCCGAGCTCCAGGAGGGTGAATGGCGACAGGAGCGCAGACGGGGGCACTTGAGGTGCTCCGCGGATTGCATGTGCTGCTCGTGGAGGACGATGACGAGATGCGCAAGATGCTCGCTTTCGTTCTCAGACGAAACGGATATCGAGTGACCGAGGAGCGCGACGGCTGCCAAGCGCTCGAGTACCTGGGGGGTATCCTGCTGGGTGGACACCCTGACCGGGCACCGCAACTCCTCCTCATCGACCAGTGCATGCCCGGCGTCTGCGGGCTCGACGTGATCCAAGCGACGCGGACTGCAGGAATTCGAATTCCAGCAATCCTGATCACCGCATTCGGCGACGCCGAGATTCACAATCGGGCGCACGCGCTAGGCGCTACACCAGTGCTCGACAAGCCGTTCGGGATGAGCGAGCTCCTGGCGATTGTGCAACGACTCGCACCGCCAGCGGATGCTTGAGGATGCCCAGCGGTTGAGCGCGGAAGAAGGCGCTCTTTGACATGGGAACGTGAATCTTTTGCAGTACGCTGGATCAACCAAGTACGTTGTCGCTTGAGCCATTAATCTTCAGACAAGGAGAAACATAAGTATGGCGCCCTCAGAAGTAAAAAGTCTCGCGAAGCAGCTTCCTGTGCGACTTGCAAAGGTGCGTGGTGGACGCTCGCAGCGTCAATTTGCTCGCGAACTCGGAGTCTTCCAGCAAAACGTGAACCGTTACGAAGCCGGCACGACTCCGCACCCGAACTTCCTCCTTACGCTCGCCCTAAAGGAGAAGGTGTCGCTCGATTGGCTTCTTCTTGGAAAAGGCAAGCCGCGTCGCGGACGCTAGGCTGTTAAACTCAAGAGCCGGCACAGCATTTCCCGGCTGTTCGTTCGATCACGGCGCGCGCTCAGATACGTGAAGAGACCCATGGTGCGCTCCATCAGGCGAGCCCCCGCGCTGCCCCAGTGGTCTTGAAGCATTTCACGCGGAGGAACGCTTCACGTGTCTACGTCCGCCTGCAGAGACGGAGGGCTCTCAGCATGCCCGCATTCGCTGAGTATCAAGTGCGGTGTTTCCAGTGCGGTCACGTTCACGACGAGACCGTCGAATGGCTTCTGGGACACCGCGAGGTTGTATGCCCGAGTTGCGGCGGCTGGATCCGGGTCGATATAGGTGAGATCACTGCTGCTATTCGAAGTTCGAATGGCCGAGATGAGGTGCTCGACCTCAGCCACTGGTCGCCCCAGGTAACCAAGCGAGCTGCCGAAGCCTCGTGACCCTCGGGACTGACGCCACGCCCGAGGGCTTACTGGCTTCGATCGGACGTGCCCAGCGCCGAGGATCAAGCATCCGGGCCGCCCCTGAATCGGAACGTCCGCGTCGCTTCGCCCGAACAGCCCGACCCTTGGCCCCCGTTTTGGAACAGGCGGAGGTACTGTCGCAGGAGTGGGCGGCGGCATGAAGGTCACGACTCCGGGATGTTCTGGAGGCCGATTACCTCGGAGATGGCAAGCTGCACTTAGCCGCCGCGCTACAGGGCTCCCGGGCCGATGCCTCAAGCAACACCCGACGCAATCGTGCGTGCCCTTCGGCCGGAGTCAGAGACTCACCGCCGACCCCGGCAACCGTGACGCCCTGCGACGGACCGACCGATCGCTTGTCGCCCGTCTGTCGCCCGCCCACTTTACGACTCGCTAAGGGCGCGATTTCAAAGTGCCTATTGTCTCGCGACCCAGGATTGTAGACTGCGCGCGATGCCCGAGCTTCGTTTCCAACCCGCGGCCGGCTTGCGCGGCCATCGCCCCGGTGAGCCCGGCGCGGTACTCCTCGATCTCGAAGGGGTGGCGGTCTCGGTCGCCATCGCCCGCGACAGCTCCGTACGCTTGCGGGCCGCCCCTTCCGCCCTTGCCCCCGATGACTCCGAAGCCGTGGGGCTTTTGCCGTGGCGCCCATCGCCTGCCGAGCCCTTCGCGGAAGATGACGGGCGGATCCTTCTCGCCTTTGATGGGCCCGAGGGCGCAGCCACCGTCGTAATCGAGCCCGAGCCCTTTGCCGTGCAGGTGCGCGACCGCGACGGTCAGTCGCTGGCGAGGCTTTCGGGGCTCGCCTTTGAGCCCGGCGGAGCGGGACGGATCGCGCTGGATGCGCACCCGAATGAGCATTTCTTTGGATTCGGCGAGAAGACGGGCCGCCTCGACAAGCGGGGCTCGGAGCTTCGCATGCGCTGCCGGGACGCCAACATACAGCTCGACAGCGACCCGCTCTACGTCTCGATCCCCTTTTTTCTCGGGTTCGGGCACAAGGCTGAGGTGCCCCAAGCCAGGGGGGTCTTGCTTCACGCGATCGCACCCTCGCGCTTTGACGTCGCAAGAGCCGACCCGGAGCGCGTGGTGATGGAGACACTGGCGGGTGGGATCGACGTCACCATCTTTCCCGGCCCGTCCCCCGCCGACGTGCTGCGCCGCTTCACCGGTTGGGTGGGCCGCACGCCGCTCCCGCCGCTCTGGGCGCTGGGCCATCATCAGTCGCGCTGGTCCTACCGAACGGAACGGGAGGTACGCGCCTTGGCGCGGGAGTACCGGCGACGCGCAATCCCGACCGACGCGATCCATCTGGATATTGACTACATGGACGGCTACCGGGTGTTCACCTGGGATGCGCGACGCTTCCCACAGCCGAAGCGCCTGCTGCGCGACCTCGCCTCCGAAGGCTTTCGCGTCGTCACCATCATCGATCCTGGAGTCAAGGTCGATCCCGGCTATGCCGTGTTTCGCGAAGGTCGCGGCAAGGATGTGTTCTGCAGACGCGATGACCGCTCGCTTTACACGCTGCGCGTGTGGCCGAAGGACGCTGCGCTTCCGGACTTCAACCGGCCTGAGGTGCGGCAGTGGTGGGGCGAGCAGCACGAGCCCCTCCTCGCGGCCGGTGTGGCCGGGATCTGGAACGACATGAACGAGCCGGCGGGCTGGGACAAGGATGTTCGGCTCGGGCGCCTGATGGTCCCCTACCGCTTTCAGGACACCACGCGCTTGCGCCAGGCGGACCCGGTCGATCCCACACGCAGCGTGCCCCATGAACATGTGCGCAATATCTACGGACAACAGGAGTGCCGCGCGACGCGCACTTGGCTCGAGGCGGCGGCACCGGACCGCCGGGCCTTCGTGCTCTCTCGCTCGGGATACGCGGGCATCCAGCGCTTTGCCGCCATATGGACAGGCGACAATGCAAGTCGCTGGTCGCAGCTGCGGCTCTCGCTCCCGATGCTGATGAACCTCTCTCTCTCGGGCGTCGCGTTCTGCGGCGCAGACATCGGCGGCTTTGCGTGGAACTGCACGCCCGAACTCTACGCGCGTTGGATCCAGATCGGCGCTCTTTACCCCTTCGCTCGCACGCACTCCATGCTCTGGGTCCGTCGCCAGGAGCCTTGGCGTTTCGGCCGCCGCGTTGAAGCGATCGCTCGGCGCGCCCTCGAGCTGCGCATGCGCCTGCTGCCCTACCTGTACGGCCTGTTCCGCGAGTCCGAGCGGATTGGCGCTCCAGTGTGGCGGCCGCTCTTCTACGAGTTCCCCGAAGACGAGCAAAGTGTGGGCGTCGACGACGAGGTCATGGTCGGCCCGGCCCTCCTGGCTGCGCCGATTCTCGAGAAGGGTGCGCGTGCGCGCGATGTGTATCTGCCACCGGGGGTTTGGATCTCCCTCGATGACGATGCGCGTTACACCGGGCCACGGCAGGTGCGCATTCTCGCTCCCCTCGAGCGCGTCCCACTCTTTGTTCGCGGCGGCGCTGTGCTCCCGACACGCAGCCCGACGCGCCACGTCGGTGAGACGCCGAGCGAGCCGCTCGTTCTCGAAGTGTTCCCGGGTGCCGACTCTGAAACCGAGGTGGTGGAAGATGACGGCGAGAGCACCGACTATCGCTCAGGCGCCTTCGCACGCACAGCGCTGCGCGTGCGCGACCGCGCCGGGGGGCGTCTGCGGCTTGAGCTCGGACCTCGGGAGGGGAGGTTCGCGGTGCCGAATCGCCGGGTACGTGCTGTCTTCCACGCCGCGCTTCCACCGCGCCAGGTGTATCTCGACGCACGCCCGCTGACTCCGGGGTCCACGCTCCCTGGCTTCTCATGGGCGGACGGCCGCGTCGAAGTTTTCTTTGAGGACGACGGTCACGCGCGCTCCATCGAGCTTGACCCGGCCCCATGAACGAGCCCCCTCGCCCACCCGGGCGCGAGGTCGGCCTCTGCTCGAGCTGCGGCTTTGCCCGAATCCAGCGCAGCGCCCGAGGAAGCGTGTTTTGGCGCTGCGCTCGGGCCGATTCGGACCCGCGCTTCGTCCGCTATCCCCCGCTTCCCATGCGGGCGTGCGCTGGCTTTGAGGCCGGGGCGCCCGAGCCGCAGGGGTCATAAGAGCTTCTCCCCCGCCACATCGGGGCTTGAGCCACCACTTACCGGTTGGACTGCGGACGCCGCCCCAACTCCCGAAGAGGGGGCGTGTGCCGTTGGGTTGCCCTGCCGCTCGGGAGGATCTCGTGTGCCGAGACTGCTGCGAACTCTGCTCTTGCTCCCGCTGCTGCTCGCTCCAGCCTTCCCAGCAGCTGCCATGGGCGTCTTCACGCTGACCCTCGATCCGACCCAAAGCTCGCTCACGCCGATGTTGGGTACTCCGCAGTCCCTCTCCGGAACCCTCACGCTGAGCGTCGGGGACGCGCCGCCGGGGGGCGGCAATCGGGCCTTCGATCTGGTGGGGCTGGCCCTTACCGCGAGCGGTGGCGGAACCATCGGGATTGATCCGAGCGTGATTGGCCCCCTCCTGGGCGTTCTCCATCCCGCGGGCGACTGGCTCTTCCCGCTCCTTTCCCTCCAGGTCACGCAGCCCTCGAGCTTCGATCTTCCACTTGCAATTCCCGACGTCACCGGCGTCGTCACCTTCGGGCCCGACGGCAGCTCGCTCGCGTCGCTTTCCACCGCCTTTAGCATCGACACGGGCCTCACTGCAGGAAACCTCGCCGTGAATGTCGTCGCAGTTCCGGAGCCCGGGACTCTTCTTCTCAGCGCGGGCGCCCTCGCGATGCTTGCCGCCCTTTCGCGGCAGCGCCGGGAGGTCGTCCGATGAACGTCCGCGCGCTCACTCTCAGCCTCACGCTCGCGGCGGTTTTCGCCATGGGCGTTGCGCTCGCGAGCTGTCCGCCTGGCGGTGTAACCGACGCGCTCGTGCAGCGGGAGTACCTGTCACTGCCTGGCTACGTCGAGCCGCACACACCGGGGTCCGGTGTCAGCGGCGTCGAGATGCCGACGACGACCCTGGTGCAGCAGATCCTCGGGCCGAGCCCCGACCTCAATCAAGTCAGCTATGCGCGTTTCTCGCTGCCGAGGCCGGACCCGAGCGCCAAGCCCCGCGCCATCCTGATCTTGGTGCCGGGCTTCGTGAGCGGTGCGGGCCCGTTTACGCCTCTCGCCCAGCAGCTCGTACGCTCGTTTGGTGGCAACCTCGAAGTATGGGCGATCGATCGGCGTCCGAACCAGCTTGAAGATTTGCGCGGATCGCACTATGCGCAGAGCAAGCTCGAGCAAGCGACGCCGGACCTCAACGGCTTCCTCGACGCCATTCAGTTCTATTTCCCCGACCAGCCCGGCGTGGATGTGAACGGCAATGGGATTCAAGATCCGCCCTTCGCACTGCCGGACGCGTTGGGTGGCACCTCACCGTTCCGCCAGCTCGATCAAAACGACGCGCGCTTCATGGCGTATTGGGGCGTCGACACGTATGTGCGCGATTGGAAGATTCTGGTAGACAAGGCGCGCGAAGAGGTCGGGCCGGAAGGGCTGGTCTTGTTCGGTGGACATTCCATGGGTACGGAATGGGCGGGGATCTTCGCGGCGTACGATTTTGACCCGGGGCCCGGCGTCGACGCCGCCTACCAGAAGATCGACGGCATCCTTCTGCTCGAAGGCGGGGGCCCTGGAGCCCCCGTCGCGAGCCCGCCGACGCATGCCGCCTACCTCGACACGGTCAATACGTTGGCGACCTCCACGCTTCAAACCGACCAAGTGTTTCTGCCGAGTTTCTCGGGAGCGCCGCTTTCGCAGTTCGGGGCCGGTGCAGAGCTTGCCGGCCTCGACGGGACATTCCGACCTGGGCTCCCGTCCTTGCTGCAGCGTACCGCTATTTTCCAGACCTTCCCGCTCAGTATCATCCTCATCTCGCCCTTGACAAGCGAGACCCTGATCGCCCTCTTCCTCGACAACAACACCTCACCGGTGGCGGAACTCGCTGGCTCCTTTGGTTTTAGCGACGACGGCCCCAACTCGCTCGTGCCAGCCAGCCCACCTTTCTTCTTCTCCCCCTTCTACCTTCTGCACCCGAGGGCAGACGGCCAGCCGCGCCACTGGAAGAACTACAACGATCCCACGCTGCCCACGTGCCCGCCCTTCAATCCGGATCCCGCGGTGGACGGTGGGCCGGGCTGCGTGATCAAGGACCTCGGTCCCCGGCCTGGGCCGACCGATCCGCCCGCACGCTGGGGCCTTGAGGCGCAGGTCTCGGATCTTGACGACATGCTCCAGACTCAATTCCAGCCGGGGAATTTCCTCGAATGGTACTTCGGAACCGGGCGGCCCAATCTCGACTTCCAGTTCGGCCGCGACTCTTCGGCGCTCGGCGACGAGAGCCTGCTCGCCGTCACTCAGAACGCAAACGTGAATGTCCCCGTGCTGTGCATTGGCGGCTCGGATGGACTCGCGCCGACGGAGGCGTCCTTTGCCGACTATCTCGGCTCGATTGCCACGCCGGCCGCCGACAAGGAAATCTTCATCGCCGAGGGCTACGCCCACCTCGACGTGCTCACGGCAAAGAACAACGTCGCAGTGCCGCACATCGTCGCCTGGGTGAACCGGCTGCTGCAGCGCAAGCTTCTCGCCGCCCCCTAGGACGTGGAGCGGCGGAGACCCGCACTCACCGCTAGATTGCTGCAATGCGCCGCTTTTTCATCCTCTCGGCCATCGGTCGCGACCGGCCAGGCCTCGTCGCCGAGCTCGCGCAGCTGGTCTATGACTGCGATGCCAATCTCGAGGACTCGCGCATGACGATCCTCGGGACCGATTTTGCCGTGATTCTCCTGGCCTCGGCGGCATCCGAGGGAGCGGGGGATGCGCTTGCGGTGGGGGCGAAGCGCCTGGAGCGGGAGCACGGCCTCACGATCTTGCTGCGTCACCTCGAAGGCGGTCCCCGGCCATCGGTGCCCGCCCCCGGCTACAATCTCTACCGGCTGCATGCGGCGGGCGAGGACCGAGCGGGAATTGTAGCTGGATTGTGTCGCGAGCTGGCGGAGCATGGCGTGAACATCGCCGATCTCTCGACCCGTAGCCGACCGGGTCCCGGTGGCTCGCCGCACTACGAGATGACCATGGCCGTCGAGGTTCCCGAATCGGTCGACCTCTCGGCACTGCGCACCGCACTCGAGAAGGCTGCCGACCGGCTCGTGATCGACGTCTCTCTCGAACCTGCATGACGCGCACCGTCGTCCAGGACGGAGTGACGCTGCACTTCTCCCATCCCGACCAGATCCCGGGGCGCTGGGTCGGTCAGGAGGAACCGCTGCGCGAGCTTCTGGCCGCGTGGATGGTGCTGGGTGAAGGCGACCTGCCCCTTTATCCGCGCCTTCTCGGTCCCCCCGGTGTCGGAAAAACGACGCTCGCGGTGGCAGCCGCTCGTACACTCGGGCGTGAAGTCTACGTCCTACAAGCCACGATGGACACACGGCCTGAAGACCTGCTCGTTCTGCCCGTCGTCGATTCGGATCGTCGGCTGCGCTACGTCGCGTCGCCGCTCGTCACAGCAATGGTCGTAGGAGGCGCTTGCATCCTCGATGAAGGCAACCGAATGAGTGAGAAAGCATGGGCGAGCCTGGCCCCCCTGCTCGACGATCGGCGCTCGATCGAGTCTGCGGTGGCTGGGGTCAAGATCGTTGCCCACCCCGACTTCCGTCTCGTCGCTACCATGAACGACGACGCGAGCACATTCGAGATTCCCGAGTACATCGATTCGCGGCTTCAGCCGAAGATCTGGCTCGAGTTCCCAGAGCGTGACGAAGAGCGCCGCATCCTACGCGACAACCTTCCCCTCGCGGACGAAGATCTCCTCGCCTACGTGGCTGACTTCCTCCAACGCGCACACGCCGCCGAGGAGCGTACGAGTGTGCGCGATGGGATCAACGTTGTGCGTTACGCCCAGAAGCTCCTCGCCAGCAGCCACGCCCCCGCCGGCAGGCGTGAGGCGGTGACGCGGGCCGTGGAGCAAATCGTCGGCGAAGGGGCGCTGCGCTTTCTCGAGGACTGACGTGGACGACGCTAGGCATCCCGTCACGGTCCTCGGCGTGGCCCACTATCGGGTGGAGTTCGCCGATCTCGTGCGAGAGGAAATCGCTCGCCTCAAGCCGGCTGCGATCGCTGTGGAACTCCCGTCCACCATCCAAGGCGCAGTGCAGCGCGCGACCCGACGCCTACCTCGGCTCTCCGTCGTGGTCTATGTGCTGGCTTCGGGACAGACCGTCTATCTCCCTATCGAACCCACCGACCCTCTCGCGGAAGCGGTCCGTTCTGGCGCCGAGCGCGGCATCCCTGTCGCGTTTGTCGATCTCGATCTGGACGACTACCCCGCCTACCGCGATCCGCTGCCCGACCCCTACGCGCTCGTGCGCATGGGCTACGCCAACTACACCGCGTCTTATCGAGCGGTGCGATGCGAGCGTGCTCCGTCCGACGTCCTGCGCGAGCGGGGCATGGCGGCTCGTGCCACGCACCTCGCGCGCGAGGTCAACGGACCTGTCCTTCTCGTCTGCGGACTCGCCCATGTAAACGGGGTGACCGAGGCCCTCGGGTTGGATGACAGAACGGAGACGCTCGCACGGATCCGCCGAGCGCAGGTCTCGGTCTTCCACCTGCATCCCGACTGCTTGCCCGAGGTGATGGGAGAAATGCCGCTCATCGCCGCCGTGTATGAGCAGCGCCGCTCGGGAGCGCACGTCACGCAAAGCGTTGAAGAGCCGCCGCGTCCTGCTCCCATCGTCGGTCGACGCGTCGGGCCATTCCGCGTGATCGACGGTAGCGGTCAATCCGAGGATGGCGCGGTCGCTGCGGCGGTGGCACGCATCGCACGTGAATCCAGCGCGGGAGAACCGGTGGGGCCGGAGTTCCTCGACCGCATGCGCGCATCCGCCTCACTGTTCGAGGAGGCAGCAGTGCGCAGCGAGGCGCTGACCGGCGAATCGGTTCGATCGTGGCAGCGTCGCGGCTTCGCGCGCTTTGCGCGCCGCCTCGCGGCGGCATCGAGAACGCTCGTTCCGGACTTGTTCGACCTTGTGGTCGCGGGCCGAGGCTGCGTCGACGAGAGCTTCGCCTATGAGCTCTGGCGACTCGGCACCGCCTATCCCTTTCAATCTGAGGTGGCGGACCTTCCCACAGCCCGCATCTCCGGTGAGGAGTTGTTGCTCGGCACCCGGCGCATCCGGCTCCGCCCGCGCATCCCCCGGCCCGGACGCCGCGCCCGGCCTTTCCCCGTGAAGCGCCGGCGGGGGGAGCGCTTCCCCGGCGAATACCTCTCCGGTTTTGCTGGGGAGGGCCTCTGTTCCTACCCGCCAGAGGACATCGTGATCGAAGCTTTCGGTCGGCGGATGAAGGATCGCGGCAAGTCGATCCTTTGCGAGGAGCGGGCGGTGACTCATCCGTTCGTCGCCTCACTCGAAGACGGAATCGACCTGCGCGAAACCATCCGACGCTGGAGCGAGGGCGAGCTCTTTGTGCGGCGCGCATGCCGCGCGCCAGGCGACGTCGGCAGCGTGGTTGTGATCTTTGACGATGAGCCGGACTCTGAGCGTTATCCGTTTATGCTCACCTGGCTCGGCGAGCATGCGGAAGAATCCGACATGGCCTTCTATGCGACCGACCCACGCGAGAAGGTCGTAGGCCCAGGGATCTGCCGCGCCGAGTACGGCGGATTCGCTCTCTCCTGGCCCCCGCGGCGCATGGCCGAGATCTGGAGCGACCCGCGCTACGAGTTTGCTCGCACCAAGCCCGAGCGGCTGGTGCTGGCAGCCATCGACTACAGCATGGAAAGCATTGTGGTCGTGGTAGCTCCCCATCCACCGAGCGCGCGGATGCGCGAATGGGCGTCACGCCTCGACCGTCGACTCCTGTACCTGCCCATCGGGCAGTTCGCGCCAACGACACGCCGCAGATTGCGCGTCATGCACGTGCTGGACGGCCACTCTCGGCGGGAGAGCGCCCGCGACTACATCTGGTAGGAGCGGATTAGCGCTGCGGCCACGTACGCGGCGGGAGGGGGCGCCCGACGATTCCGAAGAAGCATTCGAGGAAGCGATAGGTGAGCCCCCAGACCACATGGCGCTCCGGTTCTCCAACGAGGATTCCCGGGTAGGTCGCGCCCTGGGCGGGCGGATAGGCGTAGTCGACGTAGCGCTCGGGGTCGATCAGCGTCGACACCGGGACCCAGAGCGCCTCACGCACCTCCGGGCTCGGAGCAATCGGCGCCGGCTCCGAAGCAAAATACACGAAGCCTGAGATCACAAGTTCGGCGGGGCGCCCGGCATGCCGCCCTTCGAGATCGTCGAGGCGGCCCAGGATCTCGGCATCTCCGAGTTTGATGCCGACCTCTTCCAGGGTTTCCCGCTCGGCGGCGAAGCGCGGATTCGGGTCCATGCGCTCGACGCGACCGCCTGGAAACGCCATGTGCCCGGACCACGGATCCCCTGCGCGCTCCGCGCGCTCGATGAGCAAGAGCTCAGGCCCCGGGGAAGCGTCACGCAGCACCACCGCCACCGCCGCCTGACGCTTGCCGTGCGGGTCGATCAGCCTCGGCTGGTGGGAAGAGAGTGCGGTGCGAATACGCTCGAGCGGGATCACGCAAACGAAGCATAGCGGGTCGCCTGGTTCTTCGGCTCAGGAGGTGGAGTCTCCCGCGCCGGAGGGAAGCGCGAGGGCGACCCAAGTACCATGGACGCCTCGAGAACGCTCGTAAGACCAACCCACCTGCGCGGCGCTGTCGTGGGTAGGATTCCCCGCCGAACGTGAATTCGGCGCCGGCTCAATGACGTTGCTGCCTCTGGCGAACCCGCGGCCCGCACTCGTCGCCAGCGCAACACCCATCAAAGGCGACCGCGCGCCAGATCATCTCCTCCTTATACACCATCTGGTGATGAACAGTCGAGCGTCACGCGGACGAGTCTTTCCTCGACACCGCGGTCTGCACTGCGGCGCTGGCCCAACACGAAGCTGCGACCATTGGGAGCGAGCGCCACCCCGGTCGGCTCGCCCCATGTCTGCGCTTCCCCTAGCTCGAGGGTGGTGCCCTCGGCCTTGGGTTCGCCAGCCCGCACCCCGGTCCCTCGAAATCGCACCGAGGCATTGCCGCTCGCGATGGCGAGCGGAGCCACGAGAAACCCGAGACGGCCGGAAATGAGGCCCGCGGCGGTAGCGCGCTCCGTCGTAGGTACGGCGAGCCAACCACCGTCTGCAGTGAACGACGCGCTCGCGAGGCCCGAAACATCATCGCCAGCCGACACCTCCGCTCCGGTCGCGGGGTCGACGACGCTCGCGCCTAGAGGGCGCAAGGGATTACCGCGCACCACGACGAGCGAGCGGGCGTCGGGGGACCAGGCGAGCGGAGCCGTCCAGCTCGATCCACCGTCGTACAGCACCCGGATGCCGCCTAGGATGAGCCCGCCGTGGCCCGATCGGATTGCGCCAGACACCACAGCGTAGTGGCCGCCTCCGCCCTGTGACCAGGCGAGGACGGTGGAACCCGGCCCACACACAGCGTGGTCGTCGGCGCCCGGCGAGACGGTGAGGCGGCGGGAGCCGCGCCCCGCTTCTTCGGTCCCCGCCCCGATCAGGTGCAGTTCTGTGTTGAATGGCGCCGTCCAGCTCTCCCAGCGATCCGTATCAAAGATGACGCCGGCCCCGTTTCCCGACGGTGCGGGTCGCATGTTGTTTCCATCCTCGCCGCAAGTCCAGCACTGCACGCTGCGATCGGCCAGCGCGAGTCGATGGACCTGGCGCTTTCCCGTCTCGGTGGCGGCATCGAACCAAACATAGGAACCATCGGGCGAGAACCTTGGGTGTGCACCGCGATCCGCAACGACTTCGATCGCCGCGGGCCTCGCGCCGCAGCGCGGGAGTGCATGTGTCGGAACACGCGCGTCGAAATCGAAGATGGCCGTGCGGACCGCCGGCGCGGGCTCCGGCGCACCCACTCCAAAGCCTGCGCGCAGCGTTTCAAAACTCACCAGCGCGATCGCTGCAAGCGCGGCCGACACCACAGCCACCGCCATTGGGCGCAACCAGCCGCCCGCGGGGCCGCGCTGCCATGCTCCGCGAAGCAGGGCGATCACGAGCACAGAGAGCACCACGCAGAGTGAGACGAAGGGGGCCGGCGGAAGGTCTGCAAGCGCGCTGAACAGTGCGGGAGCCGCAGCAAAAGCCGTACTGGCAGACACTGAAAGATGGAGTCCACGATCGTGATCGTCGTCGCGATAGCGCGCGACGAGGGATACCACGATGACGAGGACCAGGCCTCCGAGCGCGGCGCCGAGCTCGAGCTCGTGGAGGGACGGCGCTTCATCGCGAACGGCAATCCTGCCTACCGCTAGCATCGCGAGGGCACCGAGGGGCAACCCCGCTGCGAAGCACCAAAGGCGCCAGAGCATCGCCCCCTCCAGACCGCCCAAGCCGAGCAGCGGGGCATGGTATCACCCGCGGCCGAGCGCGGGGCCCGGCGCTAGTCTTCGGCAAATGGCCGCCCAATCGCCGGATCCGAGCGACGCAGGTCGCATCCTGGCTCTCGCGCGCCGCGATCGCACGGCCGCGCGCGAGGCCGTTGCGGCGCTCGATCTCGCCGCGCAAGTGGCGCTCGTGTGCGAGAGCCCCATCTCTCAGCGTGCCGAGGTTCTTGAGCTCTTGCCCGCGCCCGAGGCTGTGATCCCGGCGTTGCCGGAAGCAGAGCTCTGTTTCACGGCGAAGGCGATCGGATTGGCTGACGCCGGTTCGATCCTCGAACACGCGACAGCCAAACAGCTCAAGGCCTGCATCGACCTGGACGCTTGGCACACCCACGCGCCCGATCGCGAGACGCTGGCTGCGTGGCTCGACGCCTGCGTCGAAGCGGGCGGAGAGACGGTGATGCGGGCTGTCGAGGCGCTCGACGCAGAACTTCTCGTGCTCCTGCTCAAAGACCGCGCCGACGTCATTTTGAAGCCGAGCGACGACGACTGGCAGCCGCCGCCTGGGGCGCAGACGCTCGAGGGGCAGTTCTACCTGGTTGCAAAACGTGGATCCGAGGACCTCGAGACGATTCTCCACGTGCTCCAGACGCTCTTCGAGCGTGACTACTGGCACTACTTCCGTCTCATGCAGGGAGTGATCTGGGAGCTCGAGGGCGACTGCGAGGAGTCCGCCCTCCGATGGCGCACGAACCGGCTCCAGGATCTCGGCTTCCCCACATGGGAGGAGGCGATGGCGATCTACGGCCTCCTGCGCGAAGACGAGCGCACTCGGATTGCTGCCGAGGCCTCTGCCCTCGACGTCGCCCCCTTTCACCTCCCCGTGTGGCTGCCCAACCTTCCGGCGGGGACCGACGCGCGTCACGCCGTGTTTCGCGCAGCGGCGGAGCTTTCGCTGGAAGAGCGTCGATCCTTCCTCTACGCGTTTGTCGCGCTTGCGAACAAGGTGGCGGTCGCCGACCGCATGCCCCTTGGCGACTCCGAATCCACGCCCGCGGCAATCGAAAAGGCCGCAGCCGTCGCCAGCACAGGCCTGCTCCATCTGGCCGAGTATCACGGGCTACCCCTCGTCGAGGTGCTGCGCCGCGCACCGCTGGACCGGCTCTTCCGCGTGGGCGCCGGCCTTGACCTTGCCGTGCGGCCGCGGGTAGGCTCGGAAAAATGAGCCCCGGACCCATTCGTGTCGCGATCGCGGGCGTGGGCAACTGCGCCAGCGCACTCCTCCAGGGCATCGACCACTACCGCTCCCTGCCCGCGGAAGCTCATCAGGCGTGGGGCCTCATGCATCTCGAGATGGGTGGCTACCGACCGAGCGACGTGGAGATCGTGGCGGCGTTCGACATCGATCGACGCAAAGTCGGCCGTCGTCTTCACGACGCCGCCCTTGCCGAACCGAACTGCACGACTGCGATCCGTGCGAGCCTCGAACCGCGGTCCGTATGCGTACAAATGGGACCGGTTCACGACGGCGTAGCCCCCCACATGGCCGATTACCCCGCGGAGCGCTCGTTTCGGGTGGCGGATGAGTCGCCCGTCGATGTCGCAAAGGTTCTGCGCGAGAGCGGCGCCGAGATCTTGCTTTGCTATCTGCCGGTTGGTTCTCCAAAGGCCACCCAGAGCTACGCCGAAGCGTGTCTCGAAACCGGCGTTTCCCTCGTGAACTGCATTCCCGTCTTCATCGTTTCGGATCCCCAGTGGAGCGAGCGCTTCCGAGCCGCCGGCATCCCTTGCGCCGGAGATGACATCAAATCTCAGCTCGGAGCAACGATCCTGCATCGGATGCTGGTGCGGCTGTTTATCGACCGCGGTGTCCAGATCACTCGGACCTACCAGCTGAACACGGGCGGCAACACGGACTTCTTGAATATGCTTGCCCGTGACCGCCTGGCGTCGAAAAAGATCAGCAAGACCGAAGCCGTGACGTCCCAGCTCCCCTACGACATCGGCGCCGACAACGTGCACATCGGTCCGAGCGACTATGTACCCTGGCAGTACGACAACAAAGTCTGTTTCTTGCGCATTGAGGGTCGCGGCTTCGGGGGAGCCCCGATCGAGCTCGAGGCGCGGCTCTCCGTGCAGGACTCCCCGAACTCTGCGGGCATTGTGATCGACGTGATTCGCTATGTGAAGCTCGCGCGCGATCGAGGGCTCGCGGGACCCTTGCTTCCAATTTCAGCGTACACCATGAAGCATCCACCCGTGCAGATGGCCGACACTGAGGCAGCGGCGCGGATCGAGGCCTTCCTCGACGATGGAGCATCCTAGGTTCGAACATTACTGTTTGCTGCTTGCTCCGCGGACCTCGGGTGCCGAGCGCACGCCGATTTTCGGGTTGACGCCTGTGGAACGCACCGTGCTCGCCTTCCGGCGAGCTGGGGTGCGCGAGTTCATCCTCGCCGGCGACCCGAGCGCGGTCGCGGCGGCGCAGGCAACGCTTCGGACCGGTCCCTGCCGCGGTCTGCGAGTTCGCTCCTGCGAGGGTCCGCTGCCCGTGCTCCGACGGGGCGAGCGCTTCTGGCTCGCGCGCACGGATTGCCACTACGACCGGCGATTGATCGTTCGCTTCGTGGAATCGGCCCGTCAAGCGTGCGGTAGCGTGGCGGCAGTGGATCTGGGTCGTGACGCTGTGGTTTCCCACCCCAGGGCAGCGAACGTAGCGTTGTGGAGCAGAGGAGGCGTTTGCGCCGCCCAGTCCACGGGCGCGACCGGTGCTCTGCGCAGGGCCGGGCGCGGCCTGGTATCTCCGGACGGAGTTCTGACAGGACTCGCCGTCGGAACGGCCGCCCTGGCGCGGGCGCTCGAGGACCTTGCTGCCGACCCACGTGGGCTCGAGCGCGCGCTTGCGCTCGTGGCTGAGCGCGAGCTCGTCGAGACCTTCGGGGTCGCCGAGCCGTGGCAGGAGCTGGAGAACGAGGGGGACGTGACGCTCGCCCGCCGCAAGGTTCTTGCGGGTGCTGTCGGATTCTCAGACGGCGTTGTGGCCCGGCACCTCAACCGTCCGATCTCGCAGCGCATCACGGAGCGCCTCCTGTCGCGGAACGTGAAACCGTGGCAAGTCTCGGTGACTGTGTTCGTGCTCTCCCTCGCCGCGGGTGCCACTTTTGCCATCGGTCATGCGGCGACGGGCGGCTGCCTCGCTCAGCTTGCCTCCGTACTCGACGGCGTCGACGGTGAGCTCGCCCGGGTACGCTATCAGGACTCACCCTTTGGCGGCGTCTACGACGCACTCCTCGACCGTGTGGGCGACGCGGTGGTGATCGGAGGAATGACGCTCTACGCGTGGTTGGCCGGTGCCGGACACGTCGCGGTGGCGCTCGGCTTCGCAGCCGTTGCTGGAAGCAGCCTCTCGATGTTGGTGAAAGAGAAATACGGGACCCAGTTCCAGCGCACGTATACCGACGACCGAGAAGGGCTGTTTCGCTGGCTCCTTCTGGGACGAGATGGACGCCTCTTCCTCGCCCTTGTCGCCGGCGTCACAGGTCAAGTGGTGCCCGTGCTGGCTTATCTCGCGGTCGGCACGCATCTACACGCTGGACTTCGGATCTACAGGATCCGCACCGAAGCCATCGGGGCGTAGGGCAACGCGGCAGAGGAGAAATGCGAAGACCCGCGAGCCGGTCTGCGCCCACGGGTCTTCTCGTGCAGAAACGCGATCGAACTAGAGGTCCACGGCTTTCAGCGTCTTGCGCTTGTTGCCTGTGGCGCGGGCTTCGGCGCTCGCGATCAAGTTGCGCACGACCTTGTCGAGTGCCCCATAGAATTCACTGCCTACGTTGCACTTCTTTGCCGCCGCCTTGGTGCGGGACTTAGAGATGATGAGTTCACCGCCGGCCCCTTTCGCAGAGGCCTTCTTCTTGGCTGCCATGTTCTGTCCTTACCCTCCATCGTTTCGTGTCGGCATGCTCTGCTGTGCCCCGCGCCCACGGGCGAAACGCAGCCCAGAGCGCGACGGCGGATCATACGGGTTCCCGCCTCGGAGTCAAACGAAAAACGCAGGATTCGGGCCTCTGGAGCCCGGAATACGTGCTTCCCGATCAGATTCCCTCGGTGCGTGTCCGTCAGAGGCGAAGGACCCGGTATCCGGCACGCGGGAAGTGCACGACCACCTCACCTGTCTCGCGAGCGCTTCGACGGAGCGCGACCTCTTGCGCTGAGGAGGCGACGAGCTCGCCCTCGACGGGATCAAATCCATAGTCGTCGGGAAGTACGCGCACTTTTAGGCCGGGTTCCAGTCCACTTGGGTCGCGCAGGTCCTTCTGCATCGCTGTCGCGGAACGAGCCTCACGGGCAATGCGCAGCGCTTCGTCCGGTGCGCATTCACTGCGTCGACCGTGCCCGATGGCCTTCACGCGCTCTGCCCAGGCCTCGAGCCGCGGGAACTCCGAAAAGGTGTTCTTGGTCGGCGGCAATGCGCGAAGGAACCACACCGGATGATAAGCGGCGGCGTCGGCGAGCGAAGGCTGTTCCCCGAGGAGAAATCGGCGTTCGTCGGCGAGTTGCAGATCGATCAGCTGTGCATGAGCCCGCAACTGGTCCGCAGCGAGCGGGGCGTTCTGCATCAGCATTTTGAAGTCGACGTTCCCGCCCATCAGCTTCGTCCGGTCTTCGATGAACTCCCTCGGCACGGCGGCACCGATCTTGCCAAAGACGACCGGGACTGCGGCCAGGAAGACGGACCGATCCGTCCAGAAGCCCAGTGCGTGGCACACACCCTCCGAGCCGCCGGGATAACTCGTCGGCGTTGGGTGAAGCCGCTCGAGAACGCGGGCGATCAGCTGGCTGTCGCAGTAGATGTCGGCCCCGATCTGGAGCACCGGGATCCTGCGATAGCCGCCGGTCAGCGGTACGAGGTGCGGCTTGGGCATCATGTTCGGCTGCTGGACCGAGCGCCAGGCGAGGTCCTTGATGCCGAAAAGGACCCGGATCTTCTCGGAGAACGGCGACGCATCGTAGTGGTGAAAGAGCAGGTCCGTCATGGGGCCCAGTATACGCAGTCTCGGTGCTGGTAGGATGTACTCCCCACCAAGAGGTGTGCCCCATGACGGACCTGCTGCGTTTGCCGCTCACCGATCTCGTCCATCGCCTCGGGCGCCGAGAGTTGTCCCCCGTGGAGTTGATGCGTGTCACGCTCGCCCGGATTGCCGCTACCCACGAACAGCTGAACGCCTTCGTGGCCCTGCGGGACGAGTCGGCGCTCTTGGCCGATGCGCGGCTTGCAGAAGCGCGCATCGCCAGGGGGGAGGCCCGGCCGCTCGAAGGGGTTCCCCTTGGCGTTAAAGATCTCGAAGACGCCTGCGGGCTCGTGACAACCCACGGTTCCCTGCCCTTCAAGAACAACCTGGCGGAACGGGACTCCCTGCAGGTAGAGCGCCTGCGCGCCGCGGGGGCGATCGTGGTGGGCAAGACCAACGCCCCAGAGTTTGGCTGGACCGCCATCACCAAGAATCTGCTGTTCGGCGAGACGCGCAACCCTTGGAGCCTCGATCGCACGCCTGGCGGATCGAGCGGTGGATCGTCCGCTGCAATCGCCGCTGGCGTCGTCGCGATGGCGACGGCCAGTGATGGCGGCGGCTCAGTGCGCCTGCCGGCCACGTTCACGGGATGCTTCGGGCTCAAGCCGAGCTTCGGCCGGATCCCGCATGGGCCCGATGCGCTGTGGGTCACGATCGACACCGCAGGTCACGGACCGCTGACACGAACCGTGGAAGACGCCGCCTTACACCTCGATGTGACGGTCGGCGAACACCCGCTCGATCCTTCGTCGCTGCCCCATCCCGGCGTCTCGTACCGATCGGTCCTCCGCCAGCTGAAGCCCAGTTGTCGCATCGGATTCTCTCCGGATCTCGGCTACGCCGTCGTGCAATCCGATGTGGCGGAGACCGTGGAGACCGCCGCCCTTGTGTTCCAAGAGCTCGGACACTCGCTCGAAATCGTGAAGGGGGGGCCCCCCGAGCTCGGTCGCGACTGGGGCTTTGCGAATGCGTTCGAGTCGGCGGCGAAGCTCCATGCGCTGCTTCCCGAACACGAGGGGGAGTTCGGCCGCCAGTTCATCGCCGGGGTAAAGCAGGGCTGGCAGATGACCCCGGAACGCTGGGCGGCGGCACAGCGCCGACGCGAGGAACTCAATCGCTGGTGCGCGGACGTGTTTGCGCGTTATGACCTCTTGCTTACACCCACGGCACCTTACGATCCGCCGCCGGCCAAGGGACCGTTTCCGACGGAGCTCGAGGGCAGAAGGCTCGCGCTGGCGAGCGTTGCAAGCTTTACGATCCCCTTCAATCTCTCCTGGCATCCTGCGGCGACGGTGCGCGCCGGGTTCTCGAAGGCCGGGCTCCCAGTAGGCCTGCAGATCGTCGGTCCCCGCCATCGGGATGACCTCGTGCTCCAAGCGGCATTTGCATTCGAGCAGGCGCGACCCTGGGCCCACCAATGGCCGGCACTCTGATGCCTGCGTGAAGCTGGCCTGCGAACCCGCGCGGGAAGTCTTTTCGGGATCGAATCTCGGCGCGGGAAGGTTCACCGCGCTCGCAATTTCAGCGTCCCGCCTAGCTCGCAGCGAGCAGGTCGCAGAAGGCCTCCTCAATCCCCTGCCCGAGCTTTTCGACGTCTGGAACGAGCGCAGCGTCGGCGTTCAGCCCAATGTGGAGCGCCCCGTCGTAGGAAAACACAGCAATCCCAAGGCCGATCCCGTCGACGATCGGCACGATCGGATAGAGCCCGTCGACATGGATCGCGCACAGGTACCTCGACTCGCGGGGGCCGGGCACGTTCGTGGCGATCAGATTGGCGAGACGACCAAGGCGCATGCTGCTGCCGAACGCCGCCACAAGCGGCGCGGGTAGCTCATCGAGCGCGCCGAGCAGCGCATCGATCCCCGCCCACGAACTGTCCTTCTTGAGCTGTTCGGTGACCGCACGCGTCGCGGCAAGGCGCGGCACTTCGTGGTTCGGATCGACCGCGAGCGGCACGAGCATGGCGGAGATGCGGTTGCCGAGCGCATTCGCCTCGCTCGCGGAGCGCAGGCTGACCGGTACGAGCGCCGTGAGTTCGAGACCCCGCGTACGAAGACCCGCCGACCGGAGATAGCGGTGCAGGCCTCCCGCGAGGACCGTCAGAACAACATCGTTCACGGTTCCACCCCGGAGCAGGCGGACGCTTCGGATGCCCTCCATTGGAAGACGTGTGAAGTGCAGGATGCGGCGCGCGCCGATGGACGCGTTCCACGGCATGGCCGGGATATCCGCACTGGCGAGACGAAGAGCGGACCAGGCAGCGTTGCGTAGCCGGCTCACGGCCTCCTGGGCTTTTGCGGGCTTCCAAACCGCGTCGACCAAGCGGGCGGCGGCGCGCGCCCGTCCAAGGAATGAATCCACCATGGCGCGGCCGACTCTCTCGCCCAAGCCCGGCATCGCAGGCGCCGGGGTCCGGGGCGGCGGTAGGTCTCTAGGGCGGGGGTCCGTGTCGAGCAGATGCTCGAGGAGCTGGGCACCGGCGAGCCCGTCGATCATGCAGTGGTGAACCTTCTGGAAAAGCGCCGTTCGCCCACCGTCCAGGCCCTCGAGCAGGTGCATCTCCCAGAGTGGTCGATCGCGGTCAAGAGGTTGCGCCAAGAGCTTGGCGACCATCCCCGCGAGTTCGTGTTGCCCGCCCGGGCTTGGAAGCGCCCAGCCGTGCAGGTGGTTGCGCAAGTCGAAGCGCGGATCGTCCTCCCAAGTCGGGTGGCCGAGGGAGAGCGGGACCGGGACAGCGCGCTGCGTGTAGCGATGAAGAGAAGGCAGCCGCGCCTCGACGTGTCGGTAGAGTGCATCCAGCGCGAGCGGACCGTCGAGTACCGCGACGCAACCGATGTGGAGGAGCGCGTTCTTGCGCTCGAGATAGAGGAAGCCCGCGTCGCGTGAGCTCATCCTCGGCGCAAGACGGGGAAACTTGACGGAGCTCATAGGTCCTAATTGCGCAGCAAGAGCCATGCCGGCGCGGCGCCGTCCCCGGCTCCCCGGGCACCGCTCCCCCGCTTAGGTTGCCCAAGTCCTTCGCAACCAGCAGCGGCCGTGCCGCGGCGGCATGCAGGCACGGCACGAAGACGGCCCAACCCCGCAACAAGACGCGCACCGAGCTGGGGAGCTCTTAGCGCGGATCGCCGCGCCGCATCGACTGCTCCCAGTTTCGCCCATCAAAGGGCACCACTTCGAGCTCCGCGAGCTCGACACCTTCTACGCATCGCACATTGACATCAATCCGGTCCGGATCGGAGCGCGGCACGTAGAACGACGCGACGCCGCATACAGGGCAGAAGTGGTGCTTCGCGACGCCGCTGTTGAAGCGATATGTCGCAAGCTGCGATGGCGGTGTGAGAAGCCGGAACCGTTCACGCGACACGATCCAGTGCAGGTAGCCTTTCTTCGTGCAGATCGAGCAATTGCACTGGGAGATCCGCTCGATCGGCCCGCTCACCTCGTACGCTACGCGGCCACAGTGACATCCACCGCGATACACGGTCTCAGCCATCTCCTCCTCCTATCGACTGGCGCCTCGGCTCGGAAGTGTGGTGAAATAGCCGGAGGAACGCGATGAGCGCAACACTTTCGCCCGGGACTCCTGCGCCTCCCTTTCGGCTGCGTACCCTCCACGGCGACGAGGCCGGGGTGGGCAGCGCCGCGACCGGCCCGGCGACGCTCCTTTTCTTCTTCAAGCACGATTGCCCGACTTGTGACTTCGTCGCGCCCCTGGTCGGACAACTTTCGCAGCGGCTCGGGGATGAGGGACTCCGGAGTGTCGCCGTTTCTCAGAGCGATTCCGCTGCGAGCGCCGCCTTTGCGGCGAAGCATGCACTTGAGATCCCGGTGGCGCTGGATGAAGAGCTCAGCGCCTCGGAAGCCTACGCCTTCGACTCGGTTCCGTGTCTAGTCCTGGTTTCAGGCGACGGTCGCGTGCTGCGCGCCTTCCAGGGCTTCGGCCGTGAAGACTTCTTCGCACTTGTGGCGGACGCCGCCCGCACCTGCGGCGCAGCGGTGCCCTCACTCGAGCGGCCGGGCGAGCGCTGGCCAGAGAATCGGCCTGGCTGCGCCTCGCGCGTGCACGATCCAGAGGTCGCGCAGCGCCTCGCCGTCCGGCGCGGCGCTGCTCAGCTCTCGGCTCGGCGCGTGCACATTCCCGTCGCCGACGACCCGTTCGAGTTCTTCGCCGCCCTCGGCATCGACGACGGTCTGCCGGTGGTCCCGCCCACCGAAGCGCGCGTGGTTCGCATGCTGGAGGGGACGAAGCGCTCACCCTCCGAGGTGGTCGCGCTCGTGCCCCCAAATCTCGCACCCGCGACCGTGGAGAAGATCGCGATCAACGCGGTGATGGCCGGGTGTCGGCCCGAGTATCTCCGGATCGTGATCGCTGCTCTTGAAGCAGCGTGCACGGACGAGTTCAACCTGCATGGAGTCCTCGCTACAACCTACTTCCCGACGCCCGTGATCGTGGTGAATGGACCCATCCGCCACGAGATCGGGATCAATTGTGCGGGCAATGTGTTTGGCCAAGGCTTCCGCGCCAACGCAACGATCGGTCGCGCCGTTCAACTCGTGGTCCGCAACGTGGGCGGGGGTAGACCCGGGGAGGTCGACATGGCGACGCTCGGACAACCAGGAAAATACACGTGCTGCATCGGAGAAAACGAGGAGGAAAGCCCCTGGGAACCGCTGCATGTCGAGCGCGGCTTCCGGCGTGAACAGAACACGGTCACCTTGTTCGCGGGAGAAGCGCCCCGCGCGATCCTCGACCAGACCTCCCGCAGCGCCCGCTCCCTTGCCACCAGCATGGGGCTATGCCTCGAATCCGTGGCGCACCCGAAGTTCCACGGCTACGGCGAAGTCCTGCTGGTCGTCTGCCCCGAGCATTGCCGCACGCTCGAAGCCGACGGCTGGTCGAAGGCCGATCTACGCCGGCGGATCCAGGAGGCGACGAGCCGGCCGCTCGGCCAGTGTTTGCCCGACGCCGAGTGCGCAGAGGGCCTCCCGCTCCAGGCGCTGCCCAGCGATCTCATGGGTCAGGATGGCCGGCCGAGGCCCGAGATCCTCGCCCTTCCGCTGCCGAAATTTCGTCGTGACGAGGACATCCTGATCGTGGTCGCCGGAGCGCGCGCGGGCAAGTTCTCGGCGGTTCTTGGCGGATGGGTTGGTGGAAAGATGGGGTCGGTGGCGGTGACGCGGGAGATCGGGGCCTAAGGGGCGACCGAGCCCGTGGTAGAGTGGCCGGGGTGAGTGACAGCGATCGGGTAATTCTCGATCCCACCGCAGAGCGCAGTCCCCTGCGGCGCCGCCTTTCGGCACGCGGGGCTCGCTTGCGCGGCCCGATCGGCCTCGTCGACATCGCAAAGGCGCGGGGCGACGTCTTTCTTGATGAGCTCGAGGTGCAATTGCGCCTGCGCCTGCCGGGCGAACAAATCCTCCGCCTGCGCAAACCGACCTTCACAAAGCCCACACCACCCAGTTTGCGGGACGAGATCGCACAGCGCTGCAGGGTCGTAATCCAAGCGCTGGCGGATTGAGGGTCTTGCACGTCGTGCAGTGTGCACGACCTGGCGGACTACGAGAGCCGGGGCATCGCCACGGTGATGGTCGCATCGAGCGAGTTCATGCACGCCGCGCGCTCGCAGGCCGAAGCTCTCGGGCTCCTGGAGCTTGCCGACCGCGCGGTCTACGTGCCCCATCCGATTCAGGACGCAAGCGACGAGGAGATGCGTGCCAAGGCCCGTGCTGCGGTCAACGCCATCGTGCAGGCCCTTACCGACCCGGCTGCCAAGCCATAACGGCCTTCGCGGCGCCTGGCGCACTCTTGCGTTTTCCGTGTCCGCAGGAAATCCTCGAGCCCGTGAAAAAGGTCACCCTCCGGCCGTGATCACGGTCGCGATGTCCTGTGCAATCCGGGCCGAGCCCATGCGGGTGTGGCGCGCGCTTACCGAGCCGAACGAGGTCGCGGCATGGGACGCCGTGAACGGCAATGGGGGTGCTGTCGATGCTCCCCCAGACTACCCAAAGCCCGGCCAGCACGTGCGTTGGCGCTACCGCCAGGGCGGCGTACCGACAGTCCTTCACGACCGACCGATCGAGGTCGTCCCGGGCGATCATCTGCGTTCCCTGATTGAGCTTGGGCAACTGCGCTTCGACGAGACCTACACGCTCCTCCCGGAAGGTGCGGGAGGGACGCGCCTTGGCCTGCGGATTATCGCAGAGAACGTAGTTCCGGTCGTAGGCGGAGTACTGGATCGGTTTGAAGTCCGGCGCCTCGTCACCGACATGGTGAGCTCAAGCCTCGAAGCGATCCGGGGGTGGTGCGAACGTGATTCTTCAGATGTGTAGGTCCTCTGTTACCCAGCGCGCGGGATCGTCAAAGCGATCGCGCGCGAGGGGGGAAAGATCGACCTCCTCGAATTGGCCCGTGACCATCAGCGATGCGAGGCTTCGGCCCACCGCATAGGATTGCATCACACCCCGACCGGTGAACGAGTGAGCCTCATACAGGTTCGCGAAGCCGGTGACCGCACCTGCGATCCCGCTCCTGTCCGGAGTGACGTCGTAAAGCCCGGACCAGCCCCGCACGTGGCCACAGCGCTCGAATGCGCTCGCCCGATGCGCGAGGCGGGGCCAGATCTCGGTCTCGAAGAAGGACTCACCGTCATACGCGAAGTCGAAGCCGGGCACTTCGTCGGGCGTGGAATACCCGGCGAGCACGTACGACCCTTCCGGGTGAAAATAGAGCCCGCTCGCATCGACGATCATCCCGAGCGAATCGAGTCGTGTGTCGGGAGATAGATCTGCCGCGCGCACGTCGACAAGGGCGATCTGCCGTCGCACGGGCTCGGTCACGTCCCGCACACCGATCTTCGCCAGCAGGACCGACGACCACGCACCGAGGCAGTTGATGCAGATCTCGCAGCGAATGCGAGACTCGGCGCAAACCGCACCGGGTGGTACCCGGTGCGTGGTAAGGATCTCACGGAGCGTTCCGGCGGTGTCGGTCGGGTCACCCCGCGCGACCTCTACCACGTCGAGGTGCGATACGCGCCGAAGGCGCCCTCCCGCTCCAGCGCTGCGCGCCGTAGCGACCCCCGCAACGTAGTGACGATTGCGAAAGCGGACGCCAAGGCGTTCGGCCTCGCTGCGATACCACGCCCGCACCGCGTTTGGGTTCACAAGGCCGTCCCGGGGCGAGAACGTCGCGCCGACAATCTCCTCGCGCGCACGGTCAAGCAGCGGGAAGCGAATCCACACCTCGGAGGGGGCGAGCGCTTCCACGCCAAGACCCCGCGCGTTCTGCAACGCTCGCTTCTCGAGCGCCCGCGCCCAGAGCAAAGGATCCGCATAGAGCCAGAGATACCCACGCTCTCGAAAGCCGAACTCGGCCGCCCGCGCCCGGAAGAAGTCGAGCGTGGCCTTGCAGGCGTCGATGTTGACGGGCTGCCACCAGGTTGCGCGGACACCGCCTGCATTGAGCTCAGAAGAGGCGTAGACCCCTGCCAAATCAAGGTCGACGACCTCGATTCCCATGACGCCGCGGGCAGCGAGCGCCCATGCCACGCTGGTTCCGATGATCCCTCCCCCGACGATCAAGACCTGCGCGCGCTCCGCCATATCAGGAGGCTAGCCCGCAGGACCCGCGCGCGCGGTTCCACGTGTCAGAGAGGTCAGGACCGCGCGAGCAGCATGCGAAGGTGCCGGCGCGCACGGAAGGCACGGGTCTTTATCGCCCCGCGATGCGCCGCGGTCTCGGTCGCAATCGTTCCGTAGTCCTGGTCTTCCATGAAGACCCGCAGCAAGACCTCGCGCTCGGCGATCCCGAGACGCCCCAGTCCCTCACGTACACGCGCTGCCTGCTCTCGGAGCTGCAAGATATCCGGCGCCTGCGGTGCCGGATCGTGCGCTTCAAGCTGCATGCCCTCCGCATCGTGCTTGAGATGGCGCGCGCGCCGGCGTTCGCTGCGCAACCCCAAACAAGGGCTTCGTTGGTCACGATGCGGTGCAGCCAGGTAGACAGGCGCGCATCTCCACGGAAGTCGGCAACGTGGCGCAGGGCCTTCTCAAACGCGGTCTGGACGACGTTTTCGGCGGCGAGAGCATCTCGCGTGAGACGCTGCGCGACACGCACGAGCCGCGGCGCGAGTTCCTGGTAGAGCGCGCCAAGCCGGAGCGTGGTAGCGCTCGCGCGCTCGGCGCGCGGCACCTTGGTCGCCTCGCGCCTCGCCGGTGATCCCGCCCGGACCGCCAAGCCCACGTCGCGCGCTGCTGCGACCCGCAAGTGTTCCTCCTCTGATGTCTCTCCATACGCGCGAAAAGCCCTTCGGGTTTCGGGGAGAGCGCTCAACCGCTGCGGGGCGCGTCGCGGATGACAGCGGCTGCGTGCGGCAGCGGGCTCGCGAAAGCCTTAGCCGCCTGGCGCGCTCCTCCGAAACCGGGCCCACGGCGCCCACGTCTGGGCTGGACCCGTCACGGCTGCGAACGAAGCCATTCCTTTTGCCGGAGGCCCGAGGAGCAGGCATTCCGCCCGATCCACAAAAGGCACCGGCGGGCCTCATCGTCAAGCGGGCCGACGCTAGGATCTGCGCCACGTGAAGGCCGTCTTCTCGATCTTCCTCGCCCTGCTGCTCGCGCTCTCCAGCTGCGGCGGCCCTGCGCGCTGGACGCGTCCAGTTCCCGAAGCTCCCATGATCGACGCGACAAAGGTCGCGGAGGACGTGGGCTGGCTAGCGGACGACGCGCGCGAAGGGCGAGGCCTCGGGACGGCCGGCCTGGACTCGGCGGCACGCTACCTCGCCAACGGTTTCCGGGATGCCGGTCTTGCGCCGGGCGGACGCGGGGGGGCGTACCTCAGCCCGTTCGAGATGCCTGTCGCGATTCGCATCACGCGAGCAGATCTCGTGCTCGGAGAGATTGCACTCGTTCGGGGTCGCGACTTCGAAGCCTACCTCTCGAGCGCAGATGGAGAAGCGCAGGGAGAGGTTGTATTCGCTGGTTACGGAATCAGCGCGGACGGACTCGGCTACGACGACTACGCGGGCCTCGACGCAACGGGCAAGATCGCGCTCGTTCTCGACTACCGTCCCGCGGACGCGACCGGTCCCCTTAACGGGGCGGCCGGAGCGCCGTACCTGTCTCGAGCGTACAAGACGCTGAACGCCCGGCGACACGGAGCGATCGCCGTGCTGATCGCGCCATCGATCGTCCCGACACCGGAGGTTGTGGAACGGCTCCCGCGAGCCGACAGCGCGAACCCAACGCTCCAGGCCGGCGAGACGATCGCGCTCGCCGTCTCGCGCGCCGCGGCGGAGCGAATCGTCGCGGGGGCACGGGGACCCAGCCTGGCTTTGCGTCAAGCCGGGATCGATGCCTCCGGCCAGCCTGGCTCGGCGCCCCTTGCGGGCGCGCGGGTGCGGGTACGGGTGCAGATCGAACGGCGCATGGGCACCGTCTCGAACGTGGTGGGGATCCTCCGCGGCAGCGACCCGGCGCTGGGGCGCGAAGCGGTCGTGGTGGGCGCCCACTACGATCACCTCGGCCGGGGCGAATACGGTTCTCTCGCGCCGGACCGACGGGGCGAGGTACACCCCGGAGCTGACGACAACGCCTCCGGTACGGCCGGACTCCTCGCGCTCGCGAGAGCCTTCGGTGCGGCAACGCCGCCGCCGCGCACGCTCGTACTGGTAGCGTTTACGGGGGAGGAGGCCGGTCTCGTCGGATCGAGCGAGTACGTGCGCAATCCCGCCTGGCCCCTCGCCGACACCATCGCCATGGTGAATCTCGACATGATCGGTCGCCTCCGCGATCAACACCTCACGGTGTTCGGCGCAGACACGTCTCCCGCGTTCGAGTCGCTGGTCGACCGCGCCGCGGCGGGGCTCGAACTCACTCCCTCGTTCGAGAACGGGGCCTTCGGCCCCTCCGACCAGACATCCTTCTACAGCCAAGGCGTGCCCGTACTCTTTTTCTTTACGGGGACCCATCCTCAGTACCACACGCCCGACGACCAAGCGGCGCTCGTGAACGCCATAGGCGAGGCTCAGGTGCTTCGCCTTGTCTATCGCACGACCGCCGCGCTCCTCGCCGCACCCCAGCGGCCGCCGGCAATCGCCCACGCGCAGCCCGTACATGCCGCGGGACCCGCGCAGGCGGGCCCGGGCTACGGCCCCTACCTCGGCACCATTCCCGAGTTCGGCGGACCGCCTGTGCGGGGCGTTCGCATCCAAGGGGTTCGGACCGGGAGTCCGGCGGAGGCGGCGGGATTGCACGGGGGCGATGTGATCGTCGAGTTTGACGGGGCCGCCGTCGCGAACCTCGAGGAGTTCTCTGCACTCCTATTCACCGCCCGGCCGGGTCAGCGCGTGGAGATCGAGGCGATCCGGGACGGCGTTCGGATCCGGACCGCGGCGACGCTCGGGCAGCGGCGATGACCCGTGGTTCGGAGCGCAGCATCGCGATCGTCGGCGCGGGCGCCGTGGGCCTCGTCGCCGGTGCTCGCCTCGCTTCGGCAGGCCGGGCAGTCCGGTTCTTCGTTCGCAAGCAGGAGGCCGCCGATGCGATTCGGCGCGACGGCGTGCGCTTCGAAGACCCGGGCTCCGGCGAGGTCGTGCGTGCACGCGCCGAGGCAACCCTTGGATTGGACCCCGCAGCAGGCGCGACCTGTTCCGTCGTGTTGCTGTGTGTGGGGAGCTGCGACACCGAGCTCGTGGCGCCGGCCATCGGCGCGGCGTTTGCGCAGGTTCCCGTTGCCTGCGTCCAGAACCACGTCGTGAATGAGGCGACCCTCGCCAAGTACGTGCCTCGCGTCCTCGGCGTCGTCTGGCGGCAGACCTGCACGCGCATTGCCCCGAACGCCGCAGTCAGCCTCGGGCGGGGCCGCGTCGTGGTGGGCGCCTATCCCGAAGGTGGGGGAGCAGACGTCGACGCCCTCGCGGGAGACTTCCAGGCCGCGGGCTTCGACGTCGGCATCTCCCAGCGCATCGCCGATGACAAGTGGCTCAAGCTTTGTGTCAATCTGATGAGCACACCGAACGCCCTCGTACATCCGCGCGACCACGTGACACAAGCCTTCGTGGAGACCAAAGCGCGGCTGCTCGAGGAGGCTCGCGCCGTCCTCGAAGCCGCGGACATCCCGGCCCGCAGCTGCGATGGACGCGACCGCTCGCTCGACGAGGAAATCGCGTTCCAGCGCGCCTCGCTGGCCCAGGGGACGAGCGCTCGACGCCTTCCTGTGTATAATCAGATCTGGGCCGCTTTGCAGGATCGCCGAGCGGTGGAAGCCGACGGATACCACCGCGTGATCCTCGAGCTCGGAAGGCGCTATGGGATCCCGACGCCGGTCAACACCCGCGTTCTAAGGATGCTCGAACGCGCCCATGAGGAGAGCTGGGGACCCGAGTGCCTGGCCGCCGCTCAGCTCTTGGAGCCGGACTGAGCACGCCGGCCGTTACGGCTTTGGCGGATTGGCTTTGGGATCGTTCCAGACTTCCGTATCGGGATGGAACGCCTTCCAGGCGAACCAATACGCCTCCGTCACCTCGATCTCCTTGGGAACGTCCCACTGGAAAAAGGCGGCTTCGCTATCGTACAGGATCCGGATCGTCTTCCCCTGGAATTCATCAGTCACCCGCCCGCCCGCGGCCGTGAGAAGCGATCCCAGGTAGGCGCGCGCCTTGCCCTTCGCGACCACGCCCAAGACGAGCTCCTTCGAGTGAAAGCGTGTGTCCTTCGCAGCGAGAGGGAACGGGATCTCTTCTTGAAGCCAATACGCCTTGTAGGGGCTATACCGATAGTCGATCCCTTTCGGGTCGGGACGCACGAGCACGGTGGAGGTGGGCGCGCGGCCGAGCCAAAGGTCGCGCGGTTCCTCTCGCACTCGGATGCGGTCGAGCTGCCTCCCGGCCAGAGGTCCTGAAATCGCCTGCCCCGTGAATTGGGACCACAGACTCTCCGTCTCACGGTCGTACATCAGGCTACAAGCGTTGTAGACGAGACCGGACACACCGAAGTTGAGATCCTTGTCCGCGACGCTACGACGAAAGCCCCGCGCTGTTCCAGCAAGAGGATCATAGGAAACTGCGATCGGCACACCCGCCAGGACGTCATTTACGATCTGGTGTCGCTCCATGAGATGCACGGGGTAGGCACGTGCCTCGCCGTTGAGCTCGATCCCGATCACGGGCGTGTCCCCCGCAACCCAGGTCGCCTGCTCGGGGATCACGAATCGCGGATCATCGACCGCCTTGATTTGGTCGCGCGCAGGACCTCCCGCACGCATGAGCTCGGCCTTGACCCGGAGAGGGACGAGCCGGAATCCGTTGAGCGTCTGCGGGGCGGTCCCTCTGGAGGGCGTTCCCGCCCCCGGCGGGCCCTCTGCCGCGCGACCCAGGGGCGCCGCGAGGAAAAGCGCGGCCACGATCGCGGCAGCGCGGCGAGAGGACCCTGAGGTCACCGTGTCGCCACGGCCGCAACGCTCTCACGCACGATCGAGAGCAGAAGCATGAGGTCCTCGTCAGAGATGATGAGCGGCGGCGCCACATAGACCACGTTGCCGAGAGGGCGCAGGTACGCACCGCGACGCCTGGCTTCCTCGTACACACGCCAGCCCGCTCCGGCGAGGTATCCCGCACCACCTTCGAGATCGAGCGCCCCGACCATGCCGAGGGCGCGTGTGCGCACGACTCCGGGGAGATCCGCCATCTCCGCGAAGGCTTTTGCAATGCGAGGTGCGCGGGCTCGAACGCCCTCGACCACTTTGTCTTCTTCGTAGATGCGCAGGACCTCGCGGGCCACGGCTGCGCCGAGCGGGTTTCCACAGAACGAGTGACCGTAGTAGAAGGCGCGCTCGGGCGTGCCGAGGAAGCCCTCGAAGATCCGGGAAGTGGTGAGCGTCGCGGCCATGGGCAGCATGCCGCCGGAGAAACCCTTCGCTGTGCAAAGCAGATCAGGCGACACACCGCCGTGCTGGCAGGCCCACATCACGCCAGTGCGGCCATACCCCGTAAAGACCTCGTCGGCCACGAGGAAGACATCGCAGGTGTCGCACAGGGTCCGCACCGCGCGCAGATACGCGGGCTCGTAGATCTGCATGCCGGAGGCCCCCTGGACGAGCGGTTCCAGCACGACCGCCGCGATCTCGTCCGAGTCTCTCCGCACAATTCGATCGATGGCTTCGAACGCGCGCTCGTAGGCCCTGTCCTCCGCCGGCGACGGTACGTGGACGCAGTCCAGCAAGACGCCCGCAAAAGGGCGCCGAAAGACCTCGACGCCTCCCAGCGCAGTCACGCCGAGGGTCTCACCATGGAAGGCACCGTCGAGTGCGACGAAACGCCGGCGGGACGGGCGTCCATTTTGCGCCCAATACTGGAGTGCCAGCTTCATCGCCACCTCGACCGCCGTCGAGCCATCGTCGCTGAAAAAGACGTGCTCGAGGCCGTCCGGTGCCACCTGGCACAGCGCTTCCGCCAGCAGGGCGGCACCTTCGTGAGTCGCTCCCGCGAGCGATGAGTGGCAAAGGGTGTCCGCCTGCCGCTTGAGTGCCGCGACGAGCCGGGGGTGGTTGTGGCCGAGTGCGCACACCCACCAAGACGCATTGCCGTCGAGGTAGCGGCGGCCGTCCAGGTCGAACAGCCATGACCCTTTGGCGCCAGCCACGACAAGCGGGTCGACGCGCGCCCGATAGTCGTCCATCGGGGTGTACGGATGCCAGATGCGTCGCTTGTCGAGAGCGACGATGCGGGAGCGCTCGTCTGACATCGGACCTCGTGAGCCTAGAGGCACAGCTCCGCGAGCAGCCGCAGCGCCTCGGGCTGGCCGGATCCGATCAGCAGAGTCGGCACCTGATGCGCCTTCCACGCCTCGATTCGGTCACGGATGCATTCTTTGGGTCCCACGAGTGCGATCGCGTCGACGAGGGCATTCGGCACCGCGGCCATCGCCTCCGCCTTCTTCCCTGCAAGGTAGAGGTCTTGGATCTTTAGGGCCTCTGCTTCGTAGCCAAGACGCTTTGCATAGTCGTTGTAGAAATTCTTGCCGCGCGCTCCCATGCCACCGATATACAGCGCGAGCATCCCCTTGACCGGCATCCGACACTTCTCGAGGTCATCGCCGAGAATACAAGTAACGAAGGGAGCAATGTCGAAGTTGGCAAGGCTCTTCGGTGGAAGGCCCCGTCTGCGATGCTCTTCGTTCGCGCGGGCAAAGCCCTTGTTGAGATCGGGTTGGAACAAGGCCATGCGCTCGGGGATCATCCATACGGGAATGAGCCCGTCCGCCACTTCGGCACTGCAGGCGACACCGTTCGGACTGATGGATGCGGTGTAGATCGGAAGATCCTTGCGACCATGAAGGATGCTCTTGAGAGGTTTGCCGAGACCCGACGCGCCCGCACCCGTATACGGAATCTCGTAGTGCTCGCCCTTGAACTCAAGGGGACCCTCGCGCGCCAGGATCTGGCGGACGATCGTCACATATTCACGCGTCCGTGTGAGCGGCTTGCCGTACGCGACACCGTGCCAGCCCTCGATGACCTGCGGGCCCGAGGGACCGAGACCGAGGATGAAGCGGCCGCCCGAAAGGGCGTCGAGCGTCATCGCGGTCATCGCCGTCATCGCCGGGGTGCGTGCAGGCATTTGCATGATGGCGGTACCCAGGCGGATCTTCGTGGTGCGCGCACCGATCCATGCGAGCGGCGTGACAGCATCCGAGCCATAGGCCTCGGCCGTCCAGATCGAATGGAAGCCGAGGCGCTCGGCCTCGAGCACGAGATCGAGATTCACGGACATCTGCGGTCCGGAGTAGCCGGTCGTCAGGCCGAGGCGCATATCTCTCTCCTTTCGCGAGGTACGCCGAGCTTAGCTGCTCCCGAGGACCCGGTCGTGGGGGCGCGCAGGTGCGGGCCCGCAGCTCCGCAGGCGAAGACCCGCGAGCAGCGACCTTCAGTGTCAGAGGAGCAGAAGGCACCTTTAGCGGAAGTCGAAGCTCGCGACGGGATCGCTCGCGGGAAAGGTCGCCTCGATCGCCGCGTCCAGCTGTGCGTCACGCTCGCTCGCGGTGGAGTTTCGCCCGGTCGCCGGGGTGGACCTCCCATTGCCGCCTCGCTCTTGCTCGCCCATACGTCCCTCGCAGGCTCCGACGCACCGCGTCGGAGCCCGAACGGCTTAGCCCATCGTCGATGTGGCCTCGGGCAGGATCTTGTAGATCACGCGCACCTCGCCCGGCTTGCGCAGTGGGTATTTCTCGACGCCCATGTAGCGCTTGGCCAGCCGATCGATCTGCGCATCCGCGCCCTCTTCGGTGACGCTCACCACGCGACCCCGCACCTCGAGGTAGCGATAGGGATTTTCTGGATCCTGGATGGAGAGTGCGACACGAGGCTCGCGTCGCAGGTTTTTGTCCTTCTGGCGTCCCTTGGCCGAATTAATGAGCACATGGGTTCCATCGAAATCGCACCAGACCGGTGTGACCTGCGGACTGCCATCGGGCATGAGAGTGGCGAGGTGGGCGAAGCTCTTCTTGTGAAAGAGGTCAAGAAAGGCATCGGGTACCTGTTTGGCCATGTTTACCTCCTCTCGAACGACATCGTCACCCTGCATGCTATCTCGCGGGGGACGGATTGCATGCGTCCCGCGGTTCGCGCGCTTGGGCCGCGGGTTGCGCGGCTCACGCTCGTCCAACCAAGTGGAGGATGCGGAATTGGCGGGCCGCCTCAATGACGACGGCGGTGAGTCCCTAAGATTCGTCGAGAGCGGCCGCTCTCGCCCATACACTGCGCGTACCCCGGCGGCAGAAGACAACACGCCGCCTTCGCGGAGCGCGAGCGCTTGGCGCGAGTCCGCAAGATGCCGTCCTTGCCTAGGAGCGCGGCGACTCCTCGGGGCAGACGTTGAGCTCGAGCAGCTCCGTGCGACGAAGAACGCTCACTGTGCTCGACACGCCGGCGCGCTCCGACGTCAGCAGCCGGTGCAGATCGTCGACGCTCGTCACCGGGCTGTCCGCGAACCGGACGATCACGTCGCCTTCGGCGATTCCCGCGCGCTCAGCGGGACTCGCGCGCTCCACCGCGAGAACGAGGACCCCGGTCTTTTGGACGAGGCCGTGATGTCTTGCGATGGCGCGGTGAATGGGCGCGCCCTGTCCGCCGACCCCGAGGTGGCTGCGTCGAATTCGGCCTTCCTTAATCAGCTGGCCCGCAACCCGCTTCACAAGGTCGATCTCGATGGCGAAGCAAAGCCCCTGCGCCGCCGCGATGATCGCGGTGTTGACGCCGATGACCTCGCCGCGTGAGTTGACAAGAGGGCCGCCCGAGTTGCCGGGATTGAGTGCCGCGTCGGTCTGGATCACGTTGTCGATGAGCCGGCCCGAGGTCGACCGCATCGAGCGGCCGCACGCGCTTACGATTCCCGCCGTGACCGTGCTCTCGAAACCAAACGGGCTGCCGACCGCGATCGCGAGCTGACCCGGACGTACCCGCCCGGAGTCGCCGAGGCTCGCGGCGCGAAGCTCCGGTGCGTCAATTTTGAGAATGGCGAGGTCCGTGTCGGGATCGTCCCCCACGAGCAACGCCTCGCGGCGGGCGCCGTCGGGTGCGCTCACCTCGATCCGAGCGGCGCCATGAACGACATGGCTGTTTGTGACGAGGAGACCGTCGGGGGTGAGCACAAAGCCGGAACCGCCCCCGCGTACGGCCTGACCACCACGCCCCGCCCGTCGTCCCTCAATCTGCACGTGGACGACGGAGGGACGAATGGCTTCAACTGCGCTGGTGACCGCGCGGGAGTAGGCGTCGAGGAGCTCCTCCTCGCGGTCCTCCGGCCTCGGGCGCGCAGCGTCGACGTCCTGTCCATGGGAAATCAGTCGGAGTGCAGGCATGGCAATTGTTCTCGGCACCGCACAAGCGAGGTCAAGCCGCGCCATCCCATCGGTACCTGGATACAGGATGTGGGAGGGTCGTGGCGGATGACGTCCCTCGCCCCCCAAGGCCATTTCTGGTGTCTCGGGTATGGGCTGCGTCGAACCAACCGTTCTTTGTCCTGGCCCTTCCCCCGGGTGCCCTTGACGACGTTGTGGGCCGCCGTCGGCTGCTCATGGTCTCGCAGGCCTGGATGCGGCTCCCCGCCGCCGCCCTCGGAATCCTCACCTTGAGGGGCGCCGTCTCGCCGGTCGGTCTCGCGGCGGTTCCACCGGACCCGAAAGTCGCGCCCGCGCTGGACTCACGTCTCGGCGGGGGTTACGTCGAGAGGCAACTCGATCACGAACTTGGTGCCGCGTCCCTGTTCCGACTCCACCCAGATGCGGCCGCCGTGCCGCTCGACGATGCCATGCGAGATCGACAGGCCAAGGCCCGTCCCCTTCCCCACGGGCTTCGTGGTGAAAAAGGGGTCGAAGATCCGGCTCCGAATCTCCGCCGGGATTCCCGGCCCGTTGTCTTCGATCTCCACCCGCACTCCACCCTCGATTGGTCGCGTGCGGATCCAAATCGTGCCCTTCTTGCCCAGCGCGTCGCAGGCGTTGATCAAGAGGTTCATGAACACCTGGTTCAGCTGGCCCGCGTAACAGCGAATTCGGGGAAGCTTGCCGTACTCGCGCTCGACGTGGATGCCGTCCTTGAGGCGCGGCTCGATCAGGGAAATCGTGCGATCGAGGCCGTCGTGGACGTCGACCTCTTGGAGGTCCGCTTGGTCCACCCGCGAGAAGGTACGCAGGTCCTCCACGATCTTCTTGACGCGCGCCGTGCCCTCCCGACTGCGGACGAGGAGCTTCGCCAGCGCCTCTCGCGCACGGTCGGCATCCGGACCTGCACCCTTGCTCTCGATCAGCTTCCGAATGTATTCGTCCATCAGCTGCAGGTTCGCGTGCACGAACCCGATCGGGTTGTTGAGCTCATGGGCGATGCCGGCCACGAGTTGCCCGAGCGACGCCATCTTCTCGCTCTGCACGAGCTGAGTCTGAGCTTCGCGCAGGGCCTGGGTGCGCTCATCGACGCGCGCTTCGAGCGTCGCGTTCAGCTTCGCGATTTCGTCGTAGGCCTTCGCGTTCTCGATCGCGATCGCGCTCTGGTTGGCAAGCGTGCGGAGCAGCTGCCGGTCATCGACGCCCAGCCGCTCGCCCGAGAGCTTATGACCCACGGCGATCACACCGAGCAGATCCATCCCAAAGAGAATCGGAACCAGCAGTTCGACCTCGAGTGTGTCGAAGACGTCCCGGCAGGCTTCACGCACCTCCGCGTCCGTCTCGTCATCGAAGTCGAGGCGCGAGAGCGCCCGGCGCGCGAGGAGGTAGGTCACGATCGGGTGGTCGGCGGGGAGGACGGTGTCGAGGGCGTCGTCGTCCCAGTCCCCCCGCGAACCCGCGGGCTGCAGCACGCCGTGTTCGGCGTCGAAGAGCAGAACCATCGCGCGCTCCACGCCCATGGTGTCGGTGAGTGCGATCAGAATGCGGTCTCCGATCTCCTTCATCGACAACATCGAGACCATGGCCTCGGAGATCTCGCGCACCGCGACCCGGTAGGCGGAGCGGTCGCGGTCGAAGACGCGGTCGACAAGCCGCTGCATGCGCGTGCGGAGCGGATTGAAAGCGAGGATCGCGAAGAACAAAAACGAGATCTGGAACCAGCGGGACTGTGCGCTGACATTGAAGCGCGAGACCGCGGCATCGGCGAAGGTGATGAGAAGTGCAAAGACGCCTGTGATCGCCAGAGTGGCGGCGCCGTATGCCGCCGACGACTTCGCCACGACGCGGATTTCGAAAAGCTGGCGTCGCAGGATGCCGTAGCCGACGGCGAGCGGGAATGTAAAGAACCAGAGCAGGGCGACGTACCAGGGCAGGGACGTGCGCAGGATCATCTGAGCAACCATGATCAGAAGGACCGGGACAAAGCTCACGAGCGCGCCCAGAAGCATCACGTCGGCGCGGTCTGTGCTTCCTCCTTCGCGCATGTGACGGCGCTCGTGCGCCAGGAACCCGATGCAAGCGAGGCTTATTCCGATGGTGAAGCAGAACGCGAGCGTCGGGATCAGTACGGGAGGGAGCCCGAGGCGCTCGCCCCCAAGGGAGAAGATGCCCAGGGCGAAGGCCAAGGCATACATGAGAGGCCGCAGCCCCCGCCGTCGCACCACCCAGCCGGGCTCCACGGGATAGGTGCTGAACAGATGGAAGACCGTCGCCCCAATGAAGGGGATGTTGAAGAGCATGCGGGGACCCGCAAGCGGTATCGGCACCCAGTCAAAGCTCAAGCACAGCTGCGCAGACATCGTGGAGCAAAAGAGAACGAGCGCCCAAGCCTCGGCGCGGTCGGGACGCAATCGCCAGACCACGAACCCGATGGCGAGGTAGATGACGGACACGAGCAGGAGCCCGGCGTAGAGGGCCGCCCACCAGGTGGGAATGGTAGCGATGCTACACATCTTCGGTTTCAGCGCGACCGTGTAGGCACGACCCCCGCGCTCAAACTCGTAGAGATTCGGACGGCCGAGATGCAGCACGTCGCTCGGGTTGAGGATAAATCGATAGATCGACCCGCCGTCGATCGTGAGCAGCCGATCCCCCGCCTCGACACCCGCGGCGGCAGCGGCGGCGGCGGGGGGACCTGGGTCCTGCACGATCACCGTCCCGGCCACGCCCGTCGTCTGGAACGGCAGGATCAGGGAGTCTTGGGGATAGACAATGGGCAAGAGCGCGAGCACGATCGCGACGAGCGCCCAGCTGACGGCAAAGGCCGCCGTCACCCGGCGAAAGCGAAGGGTCGCCGTGGGATTCATGCAGCTCCGGGCACCCGCACGGATGGTAGGCGCGCAGGCTCGGCGCTGTCAAAGACCCCTGGAACTACCGGGCTTGCTTCGCCTCGAAGTTGATCGCGGCTTGGTCAAGGTCGCGGCTGCCCCCGCCGTAGTTGTAGCCGGAACCGTTGAGCATGATCGCGCTGCCATCCGGCGGCAGATCTCCCGCCGACTTCGCCGTGATCAGTCGCTGAATCTCGGCGACCCGTGACTGGAGATCGGGTCCGGTGGGCGCTCCCGCCGGGCACTGCAGAGTCGGCGACGGGGCGGGCTTGGCCGGGTCCGGGCCAAACAGATCGTCGGCTCGGGCCGGCACAGCGGCAGCCAGCCCGCAGGCCACCACCGTGGCGTACGCGGCGCGGCGCAAGGACGAAGGGGTGCGATCGCTCATGGCGGCCTCCATGGTATACCCTCCTCCGCGTTTTCCTGATCGGTCGGTGGGGCGCGGATCTTGATGACTCCGGCCGGACGCGCTGCGCACCAGCTGCAGCTGTCCTGCGCGCCGGCAGCCGGGCTTCCCGAGTGGTGAGCGGTGCACCTTGTCACTTTCGAGCGGCGGGAGGAGCGCGGAATCCGCGACGCGGCGGAGCGTGGTGACGATCGCCTGCTCGGTGAGCTCGCAACACTAGGGCTTGACCTTGGCCAGTCGGGGAGCGGCGGCGGGCGGCGCGTGGGCGCACTGCTTCCGCCAGGTCCCCATGCCGGGAATGTGGTCGATTTGAACCGTGCGCTTGCCGTCCTCCATGCGCTCGAAGACGTGGGGGCTCCGGAGGCGCAGGCCGATTCCCTGCTCCCGACGAACCCGCATGCTTTTCTGCGTCAGCTCACTCGTGCGCTGCCGGCCGCGCAGCGGGCACTTGAGTTCGTCGCCGAAGCGAGCGAGCGCTACGACGCTCCGGACCTCGTGCGGGCGGGGGTCATCCTGCCGCGCCGAAGCGTTCGCCTCGCCGCTCCGGTACCGCGACCCGGAAAGATCTTGGCGGTTGCGCGCAACTACGCCGCCCATGTCGCCGAGGCGGGAGGGACGGCGCCCCCAGAGCCCGTCCTGTTCCTCAAGGCGCCCTCCTCGGTGATCGGCCCGGAAGATGAGATCGTTCTGCCGAGGCACAGCCAGGCGGTCGACTACGAGGGCGAGCTTGCGGTCGTGATCGGGCGCGTTTCGCGCCACCTGACGGAGGAATCGGCGCTCGAGGCTGTGGCAGGTTACACGGTGGCGAACGATGTCTCGGCGCGCGACTACCAGAACGTTCGGGGGCAGCACTTTATCGGCAAGTCCTGTGACACCTTCGCGCCGCTCGGGCCCTCTCTTGTCACGCCGGACGAGATCCCCGATCCCCACGATCTTGCGATCCGTACTTTTTTGTCGGGTGAGTTGGTCCAGTCTGCGCGGACCAAGGAGATGATCTTTCCGATCGCACGCATCCTCGCGTTCGCTTCAAAGCTCATGACGCTCGAGCCCGGCGATGTCCTGCTGACCGGTACGCCGGCGGGGGTCGGGATGGCACGCAAACCGCCTCGCTACCTGCAAGACGGCGATGTCGTCGACGTCGAGATCGAGCGCATTGGTCGGCTGCGGAGCTTCGTCACGACGGAGCGGAACTGAGGTGGGAACCCGGATGAAGGCCCATCCCTCTATCCTGGACCGCGAGCGGTCGGTGCTGCTCGTGATCGACCTTCAGGAGTCCTACCGGGGAAAGCTCGCCAATGAGCCCCGCGTCGTCGCCACGGCGGCGAAGCTCCTCGATGCGGCCGGGTTGCTCGGGATCCCGGTCGTCGTGACCGAGCAGTACCCGAAGGGACTCGGCGCCACGCGGGACGAGCTGGTGAGCCATCTGCCGGCCAGTGCGAGGCGCTTTGAAAAGACGAGCTTCTCTTGCCTCGGCGCACCCGGACTGCGCGAGCACCTTCGCGAGCTCGGTCGGGAGCAGGTCGTCGTGGCGGGGATCGAGACGCACGTGTGTGTAAGTCAGACCGTGCACGACCTCCTCGCCAGCGGCCTTCAACCCCATCTCGTGCGTGATGCGATGAGCGCGCGTTTCGCACTGGAGGACGAGACAGGCTTTGCCAAGATGCTGGCGTCCGGCGCCATCCCGGCGTGCCTCGAGGGCGTGCTTTTTGAGTGGCTCGGCGACGCCCGCGCAAAGGAGTTCAAGGCGGCGCACCGGCTCGTGGTGTGAGGGCTCGCCCTAGAGCGGTACAGGCTCGTATTGCAAGAGGACCCGCTCGCCAGAGGCGTGTCCCGCACGCATGCGGTCCCGCCAGCTCGGGAACTCGCTCGGATACTTCTTCTCGTATGAGGCCAGCAGCCGGGCGAGCAGCGCGTCGTCCCGGCGCTCACGCACGCGTGCATCAAAGCTCGGTCCGTCGCGGAAGGCCTCGCTGTGGCCGATCATCTGCTTCCAGCGGCCGTAGTTCCCGACCCAAAGGCGCGCCCGCTCCAAGCCCTTTTCGGCGCTTCGCGCCTTCCACGACAGCTTGGCGGTGGTGAGCACAACGGAACCGTCGAGCCAGGAGTACCAGACCTCGCCGTGGCAGCTGCTCTCGCGTCCATCACGACGCAGCGGGCAGACATAGACGAAGGGGCTCGACTCCAGCGCAGCAACGGTCCGGGGGGGAAGCGGCGCCTGCGCCTCGAGCGCGCCTGCGAATCGCGAAGCCAGCGGGAACGCAAGGGCCGCAGCCGCCGCGCCGCGCAGGAAGGTACGCCGGTCCAGCACGGCGCACCGAGGACCCTCGCTCAAATGCCAGAGCCTTCCTTCTCCTCGCCAACGTGAATTCCGCACTCCTTGGTCTCCGGGTTCTCCCACCACCAGCGGCCCGCGCGCGGATCCTCGCCCGCTTGGATGGCACGGGAGCACGGGTCGCAGCCGACGGAGGGATAGCCGACCGCATGGAGCCGGTTCACCGGGACGTTGTTCGTTCGGATGTATTGCCAGACGTCGTCGGCCTTCCAGTCCGCGAGCGGGTTCACCTTCACGATCCCGGCGTGGGTGGCGTCGATCTCGACCTTCTGAATCGCGGTCCGCGTGACCCCCTGGTCGCGTCGGAGGCCGGAGATCCAGGCGTCGAGACCCGCGAGATAGCCGTTTAGGGGATCGACCTTCCGCAGCCGGCAGCAAAGCTGCCGTTTCTCGATCGATTCGTAGAAGAGGTTCATCCCGTGCTCTCGGACCATAGCCTCGACGGCCTTCGCATCCGGAAAGAGCACCTCGATTTGCTTGTCGTAGCGGTCGCGGATCCGGTCCATCAGGTCATAGGTCGCTTGCGGAAGGCGGCCCGTATCGAGTGTGAAGACCCGAAACTCAGGTTCGATCCGGCTCAGCATGTCGAAGAGCGCCATCCCCTCTGGTGCACCAAAAGAGCAGGAGAGCGCGATGCGCGGGTGAAACGTCTTCAGCGCCCAGACGAGGAGCTCGTGCGTCGAGAGGGCCTCGAAAACACCCGACTCGATGTCGCGCAGCAGGTCGCCGGGGGCGGGCTGGAGGGCGAAGCGGGAGCTCGGGGGGGACATGGTGAGGATCGATACTACCGTTGGAAGCCGTAAGATCAACCCAAAATACCGCACATTTGAGTCAAGATTTTACGCAGAGCGAGACTCCGACGAGCGGAGAGGAGTGCGAAGCGGGTCGGCAACGGAACGTGCGGATGCGGCTTAGTTGGGTCCATACAACGAACGGTTCTCTCACTCCGCCGCGAGACTGTCGATGCGCCGCAGGCCGCCCTGGTCCTCGAGTAACTCAAAGCCCGCTCGGGCCTGCTCCCTGTGAAAGCGCACTTGTTCGACTTCGTGCCGAGAAAGGCAGAGCCGGGCGAACATTTCGTGGGTTTGAGCCAGGCCATCAAGATCTTGGAGCGCCCGAAAGCCCTCGAGCGCTCGCTCAAGATGCGATTCGGCGAGCTTCGAATCCCCGAACGCGAACTCCGCACGCCCGAGGTTGAGCTCGTTGCTTGCAGCGCCGAGCGCGTCCCGTTGGGCCTGATTCGATGCCAGCGCCGAGCTGAGGAGCTCGCGTGCGCGCGCCGGGTCTCCGCTCTCGCCTCGGGCAAGGAGGTAGAGCGCAAGGTCGTTCTCCAGGACAGCTGCGAGCGGCGTGCCCGCGTCCGCGAGTGTAAGCGCGTCCTCCGCGCTCTGGACGGCGAGCACGGTCTGCTGCTGTGCAGCTGCGCACCGGGCTAAGCCCCCAAGGTCTCGCGCCTGGTCTTGCCTTTGTCCGAGTCGCCGGTCGAGTTCAAGCGCACGCTGGTAGACCGCGACCGCGGTCTGTGGCTCGCCCGCGCGGCGGAGCGCCTCTCCCTGGTCGCGAAGTGCCGCCGTCTCGGCGCTGCTTTCGCTCAGCGCTGTGAAGATCAAGGCTGCGCGTCCGAAAGCTGCGGCCGCCGCCTTCCACTGCCGCTGCTCGTATGAAGAACGACCGCTTGCAAGCTGCTGGCGAGCTTCAGCCTGCGGCATGGACTCGGGGGGCGCGGAGGCGCAGCCCGCACCGAGGATCAAGCCCGCGCAGAGGAACGCGCGCCGCGCAGTCCTGCGCTCGACGACGGGGCAGCTCATGGACCCTCCCGCTCGGGCGGCCCAAGGAGGGGCGCGAACTTTAGCTGCTGCTCTCCCGGAGCGGGCTGCGGAAACGCGCTGCGCAGCAGCCAGTGGCGCTTTAGACCCTGCACCAGATCATCGGTATCGCGCACGAGCCCCGAGACCTCGCCGAGGATGTTCTGGTTCGCGTCGAGCTTTGTACGGACGTTGCCCGTGATTTCGTCGACACTGTGCAGCGTGCCGCGCAGTGCGATCAAGTTGCTGTCGATCATCTCGAGCGTTGTGTTCAGCTTTGCATTGAGCTCGGGCGTCAGCATCCACTCGCCGAGGGAGCCGCGCGGATTACGCAGGTGTGTGGTGATGGCGTCGAGATTGGCCACGACCGGTCGTGTCCTTCCGACCACCTCATCGAGGTCCGCGCTTAGCCGCTGGGCGTTGGCGAGCGCGGCGTCCAGCTTCTCGGTGATGGGAGGCAGCGCCTGCTCGATCTGCGCCACGAGTCGGTCCGCCCGTTCGGCCAGACCTGGCGCCTCCTCCATGGCGAGAGGCACTCCAAGCACGTCTCCGCGGAGGGGAACCTTGCGGTCCCCCACGAGCACCTCCGTCGCCCGACCGGACTCCTCATAGACCGTGGGTACGCCAGTCCTTCCCTTCGTGACTTCGAGCTGCCGGCCGCCGAGAAAGCTGCCGGCCGTTAGCCTCGCCTTCGAGTCGCTCCAGATGTAGCCGTAGTACGGCTTCTTCACCTCAAAGCCAAGGAAGACGTTGTTGTCCGAGTCCGGTGGCTCGGCGTCGATCACGGTGATCTCGCCCACTGCAAATCCCATCAGGAAAACGGGATCGCCGACGTGCAGACCATCGGCGCTCTGCACAAACGCGTAATAGGGGCATTTCGGAGTGAACCATCCCTTGCGTTCCGCGGTGTGGTAGAGGTAGTAAGCGAAGCCCACCACCATCAGCCCCGCGGCCACAGCCACGAAGAGCCCGACGATTTTCTCCATCCGTCGCAGGCGGACCCGAAGCTGCGGCGTAAGGTCATGCAGCGGCATCTACAACCCGTCCGCCGTCTGTGCGGGAGAAGCGGCGTCCTCCCGGTAGCCGGCCACCTCGTCGGCTTGCGCGAGCAGCCGGAAGCGCCCGTTCTCCAGCACTGCGAAGCGCTCCGCGTCATCGCGCAGGGAGCGGAAGTCATACGCGCTCGTGATGAGCGACAACGCCTCGCCGTCCGCGGCGCGGCGAGCGCGCAGCTCGCGTAGAAAACCGAGCCACCACCGGATGCCGCTCGGAGCGAGGCCGCGCAGGGGGCTGTCCAGGAAGAGGATCCGCACCGGCAAAGCCAGGGAGCGCAGAAGCGCAACACGCTGGCGCAGCGCCAGAGTGAGTTGGCTCGGCACGAGATCCGCGAGCCCCTCGAGCCCAGCCAGCTGGAGCAGCGCGTCCACCCGCGTGTGCACCTCGGCGGGGTCCCGATCGCTGTGGTAGCGAAGCGGAAGTGCGACGTTCTCCGCCACGGTCAGGCGGCCGAGCAAGCCGCCTCCGTTCTCGAAAACGAACCCGACCTCCCGTCGCCAGGCGGTCTGCTCCGATTCGCTCGCCCTCTGCAGATCGCGGCCGAAGATCCGCACGACACCGCGTGCAGAGGGGTTGAGCCCCGCGGCCGTGGCAAGGAGCGCCGTCTTGCCGCTCGCCGGACCGCCGCCGATCGCCCACCACTCACCCGGGTGGATGCTCCACGTCACCTCACGCACCAGCAGCCGACCCGGATCGTCCTCGCTGGCCACGTCGACACTGACGAGCTCGACCTGCGCTGCCTCGCTCATACGAACACGTATCCGACCAGGAAGAGCGCGTCGAGCAGCACGCAACCGATCACGCCCTCTACCACGGCCCGCTCCGTCACCGCGGAGATCTCCTCGAAGCGCAGCGGACGCGCCAGCCCGTGATAGCAGCTCACGACCGCAATCACGACGCCAAAGAGCCAGGTCTTGAGCCCGAACAGGAGGAAGTCCTGCCAGTGGAGCGCGTCACCGAGCCGGCCGAAGTAGGCCGCGGGCCGAATCGGGACATCCTGCAAGAACGCGAACACCCAGCCGCTCAGGATGGCCACGAGGACAAAGTATGTCGCGAGACAGAAGACGCAGACCGCGAGTCCCAGCATTCGCGGCATCACGAGGTAGTGGATCGGGTCGATCCCGAGCGACTCGAGAGCGCTCACCTCCCCCATCGCGCGCATGGTCCCGAGCTCGACGACGTTGCTGGTACCCGCACGGGCCAGCACCACAATCGCCGTAAGCAGCGGCCCGAGCTCTCGCATCACGACGGTCACCATGACGGTGCCGATCAGCTGCTCCGCGCCCACGCGGCTCAGCAGCGCCACCGTCTGGCCGATGATGACGAGTCCGAACGTGACACCGAGGAAGATCGCCATCGGAAGCAGCCGCACCCCCGCCTGACGGATCTGCGCGAACATCAGCGGATGGACGACCTTTCGCGAGACGCCAAACTTGGTCAGCATGACGCCAAGGGTGATCAGAGCGAACGCCGTCATGTCGCGCAGGAGCATCGCGATTTGAACGGCGCGGTATCCAACGAGGTCCAAGGATCGCTCTGAGGAGTCCGTCGTCCCGATCATGATGCGCCAGAGCGTACCGAACGATGCCTGCCCATGGGCGCCTTCACTCCCGCGTCGGGGGGTTGCAGCAAGCTCGAGGACCGGGCGATTGGTTCGCGGATCCAGCGCCGCTCGCGAATCGCCGCGCGGCTCCGACCCGGCGGCCCTGGATCTTCGCTCCTTCGCAAGTTCCCCTGCAGGCTCGTCCACGACAAGAGGGCCTGGGCGGCAGCCGGAGGATAGAGAACACGCTTCGCGCTACGGTGTGGGCCCGCAGCTTGCCAGGCCCATTGCGCTGCGCTTGTGCGTCAATCGAGGTGGATCCGTGGCAGACGTCCCGCTGATCGCCGTGTTCGTCGACTTCGAAAACCTTGCGATCGGCGTGCGCGATATGAAAAAAGGTGAGTTCAAGGTCGATCTTGTCCTCAAGCGCCTGCTCGAGAAGGGGCGCATCGTGTTCAAACGCGCCTACTGCGACTGGGGCAAGTACCGCAACGCCGTGCGCGAGTTCCACGCGCATGGCATCGAGATGGTGGACATCCCGCAGTCACGAATGAGTGGAAAGAACAGCGCGGATATCCACATGGTAGTGGATGCTCTCGACTTGTGTTACGCGAAAGAGCACATCGACATCTTTGCTCTTTTGTCCGGTGACAGCGATTTCTCTCCGCTCGTCTCGAAGCTCAAGGAGAACAACAAACGCGTGGTGGGTTGCGGCGTGAAGAGCTCCACTTCGGACCTGCTCATCGGGAGTTGCGACGAGTTCATCTACTACGACGATCTTGTGCGTGTCGCGGAGAAACCGAAGCGCGCCAAGCCCGCCGGCGCTCCGAAGAGCACGGAGAAGAAGACCGAAGCCATCGAGAAGCTCGTCGAAATCGTGGCCTCTCTCGAGCGTGACTATGATGTGGTCTGGGGTTCGATGGTGAAGCAGACGATCCGCCGCGTGCATCCTGGGTTCAACGAGGAGTACTACGGATATCCTTCGTTCCCAGCGTTGCTCGAGGATGCACGAGACCAAGGAGTGATCGACCTCGAGTACGACGAGTCACGTGGCAACTATATTGTCCGATCGAAGCCCGACTAGCGCGATCCTGCGCCTGCCTTAGGAATGTGGCTCGCGCCGGGACAGGCAGAACTCGGGCGCATGAAGCCAGCACTTGCCGTCGCGAGGATGGGCGAAGCGCACGAGGCTGCGCACCTCCGATGCGCCGCCCGCCCGAAAGCTTTCGATCAGCAGCCGCTCGTGGATGACGTCGCGCGCGCCGTGACAGAACGAGACCCCCATCCCGATCAGGAAGCGCGCAGCGAATCGATCGCCCTGCCGGCGGACCAGCAGCCCTTGGCCTGCGAGGTTGCGCCCGAAGCGTGCGGCGGGCGGCGGCGGGCGGATACCGGTGAACGGGATGAGCAGTCTCCCGCCAGGCAGGAGCCCGTCGAGCCAGTGCGCCTTCGGATGGGTACAGCCCGCGGACACCAAGATCGCGTCGGCGGGCTGCGCGGCGTGCCGCGTGCCGTCCCCTGCGACGAGCGTCACCTGCGGCCAGGCGGTGAGGTTCCGGACCGCACTCGCCGCGAAGCCGCGGTCGAGCTCCACGGCGGTGACGTGACCCGAACGACCCACGATCTCGCCGAGGATCGCGCTGTAGTAGCCGGTCCCTGCGCCGATGTGCACGACGTGGTGGCCCTCCTCGACGTCGAGCGCATCAATCAGCGCGGCGACAAGGCTTGGAGCCCCGTTGTTCAGCAGGCGGCCCGGGTCGAGCGCGATGGGAATGTCGGCGTACACGCGGGCCGGGTCCGCGTCGGGGGTCGACACATAGCCTTCGGGCGCTCGCAGCGTGAGCCACGGCCCACGGCCGACGAAATCCTCGCGGGCGACCGTGGCGAGGGCTTCCACGAGCCGCTTGCTCCGCAGCCCGAGCCTCCCGGCCAGCTCCTCTGCGTAGCGTCTGCGAATTCCATCGAGCTCGCTCAAGGCAACCTCCCCGGGTTTAGCGCCGCGCTCCCCAGGTATTCCAGTGAGTCAGCTTCGCTGCCGGGATGCGCTCGGCGCGTCGAAAGCCTTGGCCCGTGAAATAGGCGACCGGAAAGAGCGCGACCTGCGTTACAGCGTCGGGGATGTCGAGAAGCTTCCCCACCTCCCCTTCGTTCGCAAGATGGAGAGTCGTCCACGCCGTGCCGAGGCCGCGCGCGCGCAAGGCGAGCATGAAAGACCACGCGGCAGGGAGGATCGACCCATAGACCGAGGCCTGCTCTACGACGCGCGCCTTCTCGACACGGCCCTGGATGCAGGGGATCACGAAGACGGGCACTTCGTGCAGATGGTCGGCGAGGTAGCGGGCGGAGTCGATGACGCGTGGCATCTGGTGGGCCCTCGGATCGTCGCTCGTGTAGCGCGCCCATTCGGAGCGGCTCTCGTATGCGTCGAAGGCCTGCTTGTACAGCCGCGCGATTTCTGCCCGCTTCGCGGGATCGGTGACGACCACGAAATGCCAGCACTGGGCGTTCGATCCGGTCGGAGCCTGGAGCGCGATCTCGATGCACTGCTCGATCAGCTGGGGCGGGACTGGGCGCTTTAGGTCGAGGCGTTTGCGGACAGACCGCGTCGTGGTGAGAAAATGGTCCAAGGCGGCGACGTCCATGGGCATCCTCTTTTCGCAGGTCATGCCTTCATCGATTGCAGCACAGATCCGCCGTGCTGCCAGCGGGACGGCACGCGGAGTACAATCCGCCTTTCGATGGGGACGCCCGAAATCGCGCGGGAGACGCCCGCCCCGCCCTCGCGGCGCATGGGGCGACCCGGCCGGGAACAAGCCGACCGCCGGCTGCGTGCTCGGCGGGCACTCGCGACGACGCGCGCTGCCTCGGAGGAAGGAGAGGGAATGAGGGGTGTCGACCGCATCATCGCATGGGAGCACTCCCCGGATTCGGTGCGCTCCTCCGTTCGCTACAGGGGGATCCTCGACGAATGGATCTTGCGCACATCAGGGAAGATCACAGGAGGGAGCTAGTCGTGTCCACCCGAAACCGCAAGCTGCAAGAGACGCTCGAAGGGCTGCGCGCCGAGCTCGACGCTGAGACCTCGCTCGACCCGCAGCTGCGGGCAAGGCTCGAGCACACCGTGGAGCAGATTCAGGCCGCGCTCGATAAGACTCCGCCTGGCTCCGAAATCGCGACCGACGGCGCCTCGTTCACGGGGCGCCTTTCGGAATCGGCCCGACACTTCGAGGCGACGCACCCCGACATCGCCTCAGCCCTTGGCCGCGTGATCGACGCGCTGGCGGCTCTTGGGATTTGATCCAGGCGGGCTGGGCTAGCCTCTTACGACCTCAGCTTCGAGATGCTTGTTCGCGAGCAGAGAGTTCGAGACGAGACAGCTCTTCTCCGCCTTCTCGAGCAGGCGGCGTGCGCGCCCCTCGTCCGCGGCTTCGTCTACGACTAGCCGCGCCCGAATGTTCAGGTCGCTGAAGCGGAGCGTGCCCTCTATCCGGTCGAGTACCCCTTCGGCATTGCAGTCGAGCTCGCGCCACGCAAAGCCGGAGGCCCGCGCGATGGCCCGAAACGAGAGAACGAAGCAGTCGGCGACCGCGGCGACCAGCAGTGTCTCGGGAGACCAGCGATCGCCGGGTCCCCCGAACTCGGCCGGCGCCGCGGTGCGGAGCTCTCCAAGGGCGCGGCCTGAAACGACAACCTCCCCTTCGGCAGCTGCGCGGGCGGTCACCGCATAACGATGAGGCAGATCCTGCACAGCCAGAACCTAACACCCCCGCCGCCGGGTGGCCTGGCATCCTGGCGAGGCACCCCCCGTGTGCTATCACACCCCGTCGAGAGGCGTCCTGCCTGCCGGGTTGATGTCACCGTTGATAGCCCCACCGGAAACGTGATCCTGCCCATGAATGCCCCTCCCGCACGCGTCCCGCCGATCCTCCGGGCTCGGGGTGCGCGTCGGTTTTCTTCGGTGTCGCCGTGAATCGGATGTGCCGGACCGGTGGCGACCGAGTGAATGTCCGCGCCTTGCGCGCGGGCGTGGAGTGAACGGGGTTTGGCGAAGAAACTCTACATTGGAAATCTGCCCTTCAGCGCGACCGAGGATGATGTCCGGCAGCTCTTTGAGCGCCACGGCACGGTGTCTTCGGTATCTTTGATCAACGACCGCGAGACCGGTCGACCGCGTGGCTTCGGCTTCGTTGAAATGGACGATGCGGGCGCCACCGCAGCCATCGCAGCGCTTGACGGAAAGGACTTCGGCGGCCGCAGCTTGCGGGTCAACGAAGCTCACGACAAGCGCGGAGGCGGTGGCGGAGGAGGCGGCGGCGGCGGGGGTGGCGGTCGGCGCTTCGGTGGCGGTGGTGGCGGCGGGGGCGGCGGGCGTCGCGACTGGTAGCGGCGGTCCAGGCGCCTCGGCGCCGGCCACGGCCTCTGCATCAAAGACGCAGGCAACCCTGCGCTCCTGCGGCCCTTTGCCGGAGGAGTAGGCCCGGGCCAGCGGAAGCTGCGCGCGGCGTCTTCGTCATGGGCCCTCTATGGGCCTGCGCCCCTTTGTGCGCCCGTTGCGATTCGGTTTGCGTGGGTGAGAAGCGCCGCCCTTGTCGGCGTGGAGGTTCAACCCACGCTGGCGTACAGGGCGAGTGCTTCGGCGATCGTGGACTCCTCGACGCCCGGCTCCTCTGCCACCGCACGCAGCCACGCTGCGCGCTCAAGAGCGCAGATCGTGATCGGACGCGTGAGTCCGGAAAGGACTGCCGCCTGCCGTGCGAACGCGGTTGCGTATTCGGGCGGCCGCACGTCTCTTGCGAGCTCCGCCAGCGCGAAGGGGTCGGGAGGCGGAACTGCGGCGCGATCGGGCGCAACGATCTGCGGGCTACCGGGGCGTGCGCCTCCGCCGGCGAGCCCCGGTCCGTCGCAGAGCACCGCGCCTCGCACGGCCTCGGGCCGAGCTCCAGCGAGCAGGAGGGCCACGTAGGCGCCGAGCCCGCGACCCACGAGCGTCACCTGCCCAAGGTGGGCGAGGGCCGCATCGGCGTCGCCCATCAACACCTCCGCGGTGTAACCGCCCCCGGCGGGAATGCTCGATGCGCCATGACCGGTGAAGTCGAGGGCAGCGATCGGCCCCGGCCACGCGTTCAGCACCTCCGCAGGGGCGGCGGGTGAGCGCTCCCCAAGGCCGTGGAGCCAGAGCAGCGCTCGCCCTGTTCCATTCCGCAGTTCGTGGAGTGCGAGTCGCACCTTCGCGTGGGTCAAGAGCGTCGGCGGCGCCATGTTTGCGCGGCGGCCCTACGCGCCCACGCTCTCGAAGAAGCGCAGAGCGAGGTCCGCCACCTCACGGGGCTTTTCGATGTGAACGAAGTGACCGGCATCGGCAAAGGCCTCGACATGCACACCGGGCGGCAGATACGCGCGAATCTCGTCGGGATGGGTGCCCCAGCCCATCTCTTCCTGCACGAGGCCCACGACGCCAAGAAGCGGCACCGGAAAACCGGGCAGGCGCTCGAGAGACCAGTCGGGCCGCCAAGGGCCGAATCCCCCAAAGCGCAGCGAAGGGTCAATCTTCCAGCGCCAGCCGTCCGGGGCGCGGCGCGCTCCGATCGGCACCAAGTAGCGCAGCCATGGAAGAGAGAGGCGGGGGTTCATGCGCGATCTGCGCCGTGCGAGCTCGTCGATCGTGCCCGGCTTGCGCTCCTTCGTGGCGGACCGCCGGCGGTGGTCCAGCCAGTTGGCGAGCTCGGCCGCCACGATGCGCGTTCGTTCATGGTCGGCCACGTCGGGATGGCGGCGTCTGCCAGGCAGTCCATCGATGTTTACGAATGCAGCAGCGCGGTGTGGGTGCGCTTCGATCAGCTGGGTGAGAAGAGCACCCCCCTTCGAGTGACCGATCATCGGCATGGGCTTGTGGCTCACGGAGTCGAGCACGGCGCGTGCATCTCGCACATCCGCATCCCAGCTGTAGAGCGCAGGATGCTCGGAATCGCCATGGCCGCGATGGTCGAAGGAGACGACCCGGAAGCCTGCCTGCGCCAAGAGCGGGGCAAAGACGTCGAACGTACCTGCGAAGTCGAAGCCCCCATGCGCGAGAAGCAAAGGTCGCGCGTGCGCGTCGCCCCATTCATAGACCGCGATGCGCACGCCCGACGCAGCAACGAACCGGCTGCGATCTGGCCGGCACGCGCCGGGATAGGAGACGGCCTCTTCGGCAATCACGCGCCGAGGATACGGACTCCTCCATCGGTCGGCACGGTCTCGATCTGCCCGAGGCCAAGGAACCAGAGCTCAAAGCGTGGAGTGGACGGGAGCGCGAGGGCCTCCCGCACGGCATGCACGTAGATCCGTCCCTGTTCCGCGTACGCCCGGACGCGTGCCTCGCGATCCTCGAACAAGGGCACATCGTCGGTCTTGTAGTCAGCGACCACGAGCTCGTTCGTGTGTGGATCGCGGTAAACGAGATCGATCGCGCCGCTCACGAAACCGACAGGCCCGTCCTCGCGATCGAGTGGCGGAAGAAGCACGGGGAGCTCCCGCGCCACGATCTGGTCCGCGCATGCACGCAGCCTTGCGTGGAGCGGCCCGGCGGCAAAGCGGTGGAGAAGCTCGCGGGCACGGGCGAGGGTCGGTTCGCAAAGCGCCTGCGGGACGACCCCCGCGATCGCGCTCTTCATCACCCGCTCAAGACGCCCAAGCTCCTGTGTGGGCTCGGCGGTGAAGTCCATCTGCTCGAGCGCTCGGTGCACCGCCGTGCCCACGGCCCGCGGCAGATAGTCGTCGGGCCGACGCGGCCCGGCACCTCCGAGCCGATTCGGCTCGGGACCTTCGCTGGTCTCGAACAGCTCGCGCAGTGCCTCGTGCGATTGCGCTGACGCGGCTCCGCGGATCGGACGCAAGCCGTAGCGGGCCGCCGCCGCGCGCTTGGCCTCGAGCTGCGTCGACTCCGCAAGGATGGCGGAGGGATCGAAGGTCACGTCGCAATCCGCACGGGCCCTCGGCGGGTTCGGGCCTCCGTCGACCCCAAGCTGCGGGAAGACCCAGCGTACTTCCGAAGCATCGACGAAACCCGCACCGCCTGCCGCCGCTTCGCAGGCGAGCGTCGAGAGGTCGACCGGCTCGCCGCCACGGCTTTCGAGCAGACGGGCATGGCTCTTCTCGGCCGATGCCGTGAAGGGTGAGCGCAAGCCCGCCAGAACGAGCCTTTCCCGCGCGCGCGTCATCGCGACGTAGAGCGTGCGCACACGCTCCGCGGCCTCGCGGATCTCGCGCTCGGCGCGCACGGCGTGGAAGCCAAGACTCGGCGCACCGAAGAGACACAGCTCCCAGCGCCCCTCGTGGAAGGCCAGCTCCGTCTTGTCCTCTTCGCTCCGCGGCGCTCCCTTGTGAAGGTCCATCACATATACGTGGTCAAAGTCGAGTCCCTTGGCCCGGTGGATTGAGAGGATCGACACCGCGTCCAGCGCCGCCGGACTCGACTGCCCGTCGTCGATTTCGCGGGACGCGGCCACGCTCCTGCGAAGAGCACGAAGCAAGGCGGCGCGATCCCCGTCCTCTGCCAGCATCTCCCCAAGCTTGCGAAAGAATCGGTCGAGGTTCGCGACTCGGTAGCGGCCAAGGGTGCGAGCCGATTCCGTGGCCTCGATCAGCGTCATCGTGCGCAGGCGTCGCACGAAGACATCGGCCGGCTCGTCTTCGAAGGATGCGCGCAGGGCGCCGAGCTGAGTGACTGCCGCCTCGAGGCTCACCTCCCAGCCCGCGATGCGCTCGATCCCCGGCACATCATCCGGCAGCGCGGCTGCCGCATCTGCGATGCATCGCGCAAGGCCCTCGGCCGCAGCCTCGCAGGTGCCGTCGAGCGCGGTCATCAGGGCCGGAAAGCCGCGCGTCCAGAGCGGAATCAGCGCGGCGTCCGGTACACCGACGCTTGCGGAGCGCAGATGGCACAGGAGCGCAAGGTGATCGTTCGGGTCGAGGACGCAGCGCACCAGCGCCGCCGCCTCGATGATCTCGCGCCGCTGGTAGTAGCTGCGATCGGCCGCGACGTCGTACGGTACGCCGGCGGCACGAAGTGCGTCGAGATAGAGGTCGACCTCGACCAAGCTGCGCAGCAGCACTGCGATGCGTGGCCACGCGACGCCATGGCGCTGATGAAGCTCTGCCAAATCCCGCGCGAGCGCCTTGGCCTCGATTTCCCGTGCCTCCCGCGCCGTCGTCTTGCAGGGAGCACGGGAGGCGCTGTCGAAGGCGGTGGGGACCCAGTGCTCGACCGGCGCAAACCGCTCGAACTCAAAGGCAGGCAGTGAGGAGCGCTTGGCGCTCGGCACAAGGCGCTGGAAGCGAGGCTGCACGCCCCGGCACTCCTTCATCAACGGCTCGATCACGCGGTCGACCTCTTCGAGGACGCGCGGCGTCGAGCGGTAGTTCACGCAGAGCCTGCGCACCGTGCCTCCGCTCGCCAGGACTTCGTCGACGAAGCTGTCGTACGCGGCGAGATCCGCGCTGCGCCAGCCGAAGATCGACTGTTTGGGATCCCCGACGAGGAACAAGCCGGGCCGACCCCCCTTTTCCCCTTCCAGGGCAATCACCCGAATCGCGTCGCACTGGAGCTGATCGGTGTCCTGAAACTCGTCCACCAGAAGCTGGTCGATCCCGAGACGAACACTCGCCGCCACCTCGGGATGCGTGACGAGCAGATCGCGTGCCTCTCGCAAGAGGGCGCTGTAGGTCACGGCGCCTCGCGCCCGCATCTCCTCGTGAGCTCTCGCAAGGAGCGGCTGGAGGGCGCGGCGCGCTGCCTCGAAGAGCGCGGGGTCTAGCGCGATCAGGTGACGCAGGAGAGGCAAAAGCACCTGCGCTGCACGGCGCACGGCTGTCTGATCTTCGCCGAGAGCGTCGCTCTCCCCGCGGTTAAAGCCGCCGCTTGGCTGCGCCCAGTCCGCCACACGTCCGATGGCTTCGGGCCAGACCTCCCGGGCCCAGGCCCCGAACTCTTCGAGCCCCCTCCTTTGCCCGCCGCCGAGCGCGGCCGCGCGCCCCAGGGTCTCATCGAGAAGGGTCACGACGGCCTGGCTCTTCACCCCCCGCGCGAGCCGGGCAAGGCGCCCATTGTCCGCTTTGCGGAAGCCTTCGATCGCCTCGACAAGGGATTTTTGGAGAGACTGGCTCCGCCCGGGGGCAAACGGGTCTTCGGCGAGCGCGTCGGGAGAGACGCCGGCTTCCACAAGCGCTGCAAGAGCTTGCTCCAGATCCGCAGGGCCCTTGCCGAGGCGTGCCAGCTCAAGGTAGGCAGGGTTGCCGAGAGTCCCGTATCCCTCCCTCAGGGCGACTTCGACGCACTCCCGCACGACCTCATCGCGCGTGCGCAGCTCGGCATCGATCTCGAAGCGCGGATGGACGCCTGCTTCGAGTGGGTACGCCACCAGAAGACGGCGGCAGAAGGCATGAATGGTGCGAACCACGAGCTGATCGAGCACGTCATCGAGCGCAGCCGCGCGTCTGGCGCGTTCTAAAGGCGGCGGTAGCAGCGACGACTCGACACCTTCGGGAAGTGCTTGTCCGAGCGCGATGCGGTGCAGGGCCTCTCCCACCCGCGTCGCCATCTCAGCGGCGGCCGCCTCGGTGAACGTGATCGCGACGACTCGGGAGACCGCGCGAGCCGCGACTCGCTCGTCGCGAGAGGGTTCGTCTAGAGTCGTCGTTCGCGCCAGATCGGTCGCCGCACGCAGCCATCCTTCGCCGAGCAGCCAGACGACGATCCGTGCTACGAGCGCGGTCGTCTTGCCTGTACCGGCACCCGCCTCAAGCACAAGGGGCGCCCGAAACTCGGTCTGTGCGAGAAGGCGCGCCTGTTCGTCGTCGCGCACAGGGTCGTTGGGCAGGGACACAGTCACTCGGCAGCCTCGGCTCTGAGTTGCCAGAGAGTGAACGCAGCCTGCTCGGCCGGTGACCGGGGCGTTGCTACAACGGACTCGTCCTGGGCCTTCGCCCAGCCCTCGAGACGAAGGCGAGACCCGGAGTCCCCTCGCAGACAGGCCTCGTGCACCTCACAGAAATCGCAGCGCTTGGGCCCGGTGCCATCCGGCTCGAGCAGGCGCGGGAAGAGGCTCCCAGCGTCGAGCGCCGAAAATGTGGCGCGCACGGCCTCGTGGAAGGCGTTCGCAAGCGCGCTGTCGTCTGCGCTGACTTCGAACTCCCGGAACTCGAGGCCGTCGGTGAGGAACAGGTATCTGCCGCGAGCATCCGCTGCAGGCCCACGAAGCTCCGCGGCCGCAAGCGCATAGGCACTTGCCTGGAGTCGTTCACCCTTGCGTACCGCGTGCAGAAAATCCCGGCCTCGCTTGTCCGCGGTTTTCAGCTCTGAGATTGGGCGACCCACTTTGTAGTCCGTGAGTCGCAGCGCACCGTGATCGTCATCGACCCTGTCGGCCCGGAAACGGATGGGGCGGGTGCGACCGGCCGCGTCGAGGACGGTGCACGCCCCGTCCACCTCGACGCCAAGGACGGCCACCCTTCGACCGCCTTCGGCCGCGCGTGCAGCACGTACGCCGGCGAGCGCCACGGCGGCCAGCGCCTGTGTGAAACCAGGCAAGGCAATGCCCTCATCCCTGCATACTTTTCCGGCTGCGGCCTGCAGAATGCCCTCGAGCGCGCTCTCCTCGGGCCACGAAAGCTCTACACTCCTTGAGGCCACAGCGGCCTCGAGAGACAGCCGGGCGGGGACGTTCTGCGAGGCCGCGAGCTGCTCGAGCGCGGCGTGCACCGTCGCGCCCACAAGGCGCGCGTCGATCCCGGGGAGCTCGCCGAGGGCATCCGGCAGCGCCTCGATGCGCAAGAATCTCCGCACGAAGACCTGCCACGGACAAGCGGCAAGCTGCTCGGCGACCGTCACGTAGAGGGGGCGCCGCCGCGGATCGGCCGCCTCGCGCACAGCGCCCACAAATCCGAAGTACGGACCGAGGCGCGGGCCGGCTTCGCTCCGCTCCCTTGCAGGGAAGCGCGGATCGAGCTCTCGCAGGATCGCGATCCGTGCATCGGCGAGCCGCGTCGCATCGATCCTCGGCGAGCTTGCGCCATGGCTCTCGCGGATCGCGATGGCGAGCACGCGGGCAAAGCTGCGCAGGTCCCCGTGAAGCCCCGCCAGGATGGCATGCTCGTGGGCGGGCCGCGGACCAGCGTCCACTCCCTTCGGGAGCGAATACATGGAGGGCACCCTCTCGCTCCCGAGCGCCATGCGCATGCGCTGAACGAGAGGCGAAGGCGCCCTTGGCTTGCCGTCGTCGTCCGCAACCTGCCAGGAGAGTGTGACGCGGGGGCTCGCCGAGAGGAGCTGCGCGAATAGGTACCGCTCCTCGACGAAACCTGTCTCCTTGAGCGCCAAGTCGGGCAAGACCGGCAAGAGCGCTCGCCGCACCGCATCGGGCAGGAAGGGATCTTCGAGCACGACCCGCGGAAAGACGTCGCGATTCATCCCCAAGATGAAGAGATGAGAAAACGTGCGTCCCCGCGCCGCGATCGCATCGAGCACCTGAACGCCTGCCCCCGCGCCGCCAAGTGCCTCGGGCAGGTCCGCCGCGAGAACGCCCTCCAACAGCGAGA